>OGJY01000067.1_pt1 | contig 122225 bp, 120 predicted proteins | sample 1572231 | NCBI WGS metagenome assembly OGJY01 (sample SAMEA2582121, study PRJEB24529) | metagenome | biome: Human gut stool | place: China | collected 2011
ACGACAAGTTCGGTATCGTTAAAGGTTTGATGACTACAGTTCACGCTGCTACTGCAACTCAGAAAACAGTAGACGGTCCTTCTAAGAAAGACTGGAGAGGTGGACGTGGTATCCTTGAAAACATCATTCCTTCTTCAACAGGTGCTGCTAAGGCTGTAGGTAAAGTTCTTCCGGTATTGAACGGTAAACTGACTGGTATGGCTTTCCGCGTTCCGACTTCTGACGTTTCTGTTGTTGACCTGACAGTAGTTCTGGAAAAGGCTGCTACAATGGACGACATCAAAGCTGCTATGAAAGAAGCTTCTGAAGGCGAATTGAAAGGTGTACTGGGTTACACAGAAGATGCAGTTGTTTCAACTGACTTCCGTGGTTGCTCTAACACTTCTATCTTCGACGCTAAAGCTGGCATCTCTTTGGATGACAACTTCGCTAAGATCGTTTCTTGGTATGACAACGAATGGGGTTATTCAAACAAAGTTTGTGAAATGGCTCGCGTTATCGCTGGTAAGTAATCAAAATACAAATCAGTATATGGAAGCCGTCCTCTATAAAGGGACGGCTTTTTTTGTATCTTTGCACTAAGATGAGAACATATCAACTTATTACCATACTTGGGCCGACCGCTTCCGGTAAAACTCCTTTTGCCGCAGCCCTGGCCGACCGGTTGGATACGGAAATAATCAGTGCCGATTCCCGCCAGATCTATCGTGGCATGGATATAGGCACCGGGAAAGACCTGGCCGATTACACCGTCAACGGCAAGCTTATCCCCTATCACCTGATCGACATCTGTGATCCGGGATACAAATACAACGTTTTCGAATACCAGCATGATTTCTTCCGTGCCTATCAGGATATACGGGAGAAAGGGAAACTGCCTGTCCTCTGCGGCGGCACGGGCATGTATATCGAAGCTGTACTAAAGGGATATAAACTGCTGGATGTCCCCCAGAATCCGGAGCTGCGTGAGTCATTAAAAGAGAAATCACTGGCAGAGCTGGAACAAATATTGTCGACCTACAAGGTTTTGCATAACAAAACAGACGTCGACACCGCCCAGAGGGCGATCCGAGCAATAGAGATCGAAGAGTATTACAAGGCACAAGCACCGGATACCAACGAATACGATCCGATCGACAGCTTGATTATCGGTATAGATATAGACCGTGAGCTGCGCCGTGAAAAAATATCCAGACGATTGCGTACGCGCTTGGATGAAGGCATGGTCGACGAGGTAAAAGGGATCATCGACTCGGGTGTAAAGCCGGAGGATCTTATTTACTACGGACTGGAATACAAGTATCTGACATTATATATCATCGGTGAACTTTCATACGAGGAGATGGTTTCCCAGCTGGAGATAGCCATCCACCAGTTTGCCAAACGGCAGATGACGTGGTTCCGCGGAATGGAACGCCGGGGATGCACGATCCATTGGATCGATGCCACCCTGCCGACCGAAGAAAAGATAGAAAAGACATTGGAATTATTGAACGGATAAACAATATAAAAAGGAATACATAAATGTTTTTTTAAAATAAACTATCACACTATCATTTTTTGATGTAAGTGGCTATATATCTGCTATTTGAACAGTGACAGTAGGTCGTTTTAACTATCACTCATCTATCACTGAACTATCACTATCCTGTTTTAAAATGAAACGGAAAGTAGTATTTTTTCAGAAAGTATATGACTAAAGTTCAGATAGATAGTAATAAAAGTTGGTTGACACCCGGGTGTTGACAGTCCCGACACCCGGGTGTCAGCAGCACTGAGACAGGGGTGTAAACAGTATTGAAACGGGCATTCCGGAAACAAAAAGCAGGTATCCGGGCGTAATAAAGTAATAGCTTTGGAAGAAAAAAGTCCGGGGAAACGGATAAATACGCCGGTATGCAGTAGCACAGATCGTCATTTGAGAGCAAAATGATCATGCATTAGTTAAAATACCGTTAAAATGATGGTTCAGTGATAGATGCGTGATAGTTAAAACGACCTACTGTCACTGTTCAAATAGCAGATATATAGCCATTTACAACCAAAAGTGATAGTGTGATAGTTTATTTAAAGAAAAAGCTTATTCCTTGTTATATTAATACAACTATAGAAAATATTGAGCTATCTGATTAGTGACTGATGGTAACCGGCTCCCCTCTCAAGAGGGGAGGCAGTTACAACCGGTCGCTATTATCAAACACTCACATCTGCCAAGAACTGAAACATTCATCCTGATTAATAACGAAATATAAATTCAAACAATTATGATAACAGTAAACGATTTTAAGAATAAAGAGAACTTCTTCCTGATGGCCGGCCCTTGTGTGATCGAAGGAGAAGATATGGCGCTGCGCATCGCAGAAAAGGTTGTTGGTATTACTGAAAAGCTGAATATACCATACATCTTTAAAGGCTCATACCGTAAGGCAAACCGTTCCCGCCTGGACTCGTTCACCGGGATAGGCGACCAGAAAGCATTAAAGATACTCCGTAAAGTAGGCGAAACCTTCAACATCCCAACGGTAACGGATATCCACGAAACACACGAAGCAGCTATGGCCGCCGAATATGTCGATGTCCTGCAAATCCCCGCTTTCCTCTGCCGGCAGACCGACCTGTTGGTTGCAGCCGCACAAACAGGAAAGATCGTCAACATCAAGAAAGGACAGTTCCTTTCTCCGGGAGCTATGCAGTTTGCCGTACAGAAGGTCGCCGATGCAGGCAATAATAATGTCATGGTGACAGAACGCGGGACGACATTCGGCTACACCGACCTGGTTGTCGATTATCGCGGCATTCCTGAAATGCAGACATTCGGTTACCCGGTTATCATGGACGTAACCCATTCCCTGCAACAACCCAACCAGACATCAGGAGTAACAGGTGGCCTGCCCGCATTGATAGAGACAATCGCCAAAGCAGCCATTGCCGTAGGAGCAGACGGTCTCTTTATCGAAACACACCCGGAACCTTCCAAGGCAAAATCCGACGGTGCCAATATGCTACAACTGGATCTACTGGAAGGACTGCTGACACGCCTGGTTCGTATTCGCGAAGCGATCCGGTAAACAATCGCTTAACCATAAAAAGAAAGGGCTTTCGATTAACGAAAGCCCTTTCTTTTATATTCTCAAATATCCTGGTCTTTATTATCCCATCTTACTGATCTTCCTCAACTTGTCGTCGTCTATCAACTTGATTTTTCGTCCGTCGATAGCGATGATACGTTCGGAGACAAAGGTAGATAATGTACGGATTGCATTGGAAGTAGTCATGTTCGACAGATTTGCCAGATCTTCACGGGACAGGTAGATACTTAAAGTAGCACCATCCTCTTCCAAGCCATAACTATCTTTCAGGAATAACAAAGACTCTGCCAGACGACCACGGATATGCTTTTGAGTGAGATTCACGGTGCGTTCGTCCGCAACTCCCAGATCAAATGACAACTGACGAATGAAGAACATAGCCAGATGCGGATTACCCATCAGCAAATCAGTAACAACTGTCATCGGTATCAGGCAAACGACAGATGCTTCAAATGCAGAGGCATTTGTCAAATAGTTTTCCTGAGCAAAGTTAGCACGGTAACCAAAGTACTGAACAGGCTTAATCATACGGATAATCTGGCTTCGACCGCCAACACCTTCCTTAAAGATTTTCACCTTGCCTTTTAGTAAGCACATCATGTCCCTTGGTTCGTCGCCCTCGCAATAGATCAACTCGTTACGTTTGAAATGCTGGATCGTCGAATTATTACGGAGCACCTCCCGTTCTTTATCGGTCAGAACTCTCCATACTTCTGCTAAACTGGCCGACAGATCGACCTCTTCTTTTTGTTGTTTAACCACGACTGTTTTATAACATACTTGTGAAGCACAAATGTACAACTTTTCTTTTGAATTAGTAAAATGTTTAATACGCTAAATTGCATTTTCAATTACATTTTACTTTCTTTTACTACGAATTCAAATTTTATTCGTTACGTTTGCAGCAAAAGGGGTGATAATTTGTTGAAAAGATACGTTTTTATATTTGCTCTGATTTTATTGACTGTAACGACTTTCGCCAAATCGGAAAGTGGTTATAGAAGCAGGGTGTTGCCCGACTCAAAAGAGAAAACAGAGTCGTCCGTGCGGGCTGATTCCATTATGAAAGAGGTAATTAAAAACGCTGATAAATACCAGCATATCTTATCCAGGTACGAAGCCGAGATCTACATCAAAGGACGTACGGAGATACTCAAACACAACTTTCTGCTACGGTTCGGCCACCATCTCTTTCCTGTCGACAGGAAAAACAAAGACATGATCTTCGAGATGGTAAGTAATTCCAAGTTCAATGCACCGAACAGCTTTCAGCACAATTTCCTGGCTGTAAACGGAAATAGTATACCCAACAGCAAGAAACAGCAAGAGGCACTGAGCTTCCTGAACCTGAACGTATATTCCTCCACAATTTATAACGAAGGGATCATCACCCCGATGGCAAAGAATGCATCCAAATTCTATACCTTTAACCTGGAAGAAGTATCGGACAGCACCGGACTGAGGATTTACAAGATCCGTTTTATGCCTAAGCTATGGAGCCAGAAACTGATCTGCGGCGATCTGTATGTGCGCGACAAATCGTGGATCATCGACAAGATAGATGTGAACGGCCGTTTCGACTTTGCCGAATTCAACCTGGTAATGACCTTCGGCAGGGATTACCGCCGTTTCATCCTCCCGGACAAAGCCAGCTTATTCCTGCGCTACCATGTGCTGGGGAACGTGATCGCGACCAGTTATCACTCATCTTTCAAATACAACGCCGTCGAATGGGTAGAAGAAGATAACGAAAGTAAGAAATGGAGATCGTTAGACCTCACCGGATACTATAAACTATCCTCAGACACCGTACCTATTATCCGCGATACGGCTTTCTGGAATAAGGAACGCGACCTTCCGCTGACCCCGGAAGAAAACAAGCTGTACGAGGTAGTCGACAAGGAAACCCAGCAGGAGACAGACACCGCCAATATCACTAAATATCTGAAGCTGACGGAAAAGTTCACCAATACGATGAGTATGGATTATAAAACGACCCGTCTCAAATATTCGGGAATATTCAACCCGTTCCAGTTAGGATATTCGGGACACAACGGTATCACTTACAGGCAACGCCTGCGTATCAGCAAGACATTCGACAAAGACCGCCAGATCCGTTTCCGGCCGGATGTCGGTTTCGTATTCAAAAGAAAGGAAATATTTTTCAGTGTAAACGGCGACTGGGAGTACCAGCCGGAAAAGAAGGGAATACTCAGTATCTCTTTCGGTAACGGCAACCAGAGCTACTCGTCCGCCATCATGAAGGATATCAACGAGCAGTTAAAAGATTCATCCTTCAACTTCGACGATCTTAACCTGGAGTACTTTAAACATTATTATGCGGAGATTCGTAATAATATCGAACTGTTCAACGGCTTTCAGTTATGGGCGGGCGTCACTTATCACCGGCGCATTCCGGTAAAGAAGAAAAGCGAAATAGTCGATCCCGGAGAAGGGGTGGAAGATCTGATCAACGAAAATTACCATGATTTCACCCCTGTTATCGGAATTTCCTATACACCCCGCCAGTATTACTGGATGGACGGATACCGAAAAGAGTACCTCTATTCCCACTATCCGACCATATCCGTAGAGTTTGCCCGTGCCATCCCCGGAGTAGGCAAAAGTACGGGTGATTATGCGCGTATAGAAGCCGACATCCACCAAAGCATCCCGCTGGGATTGTCCCGGAAACTTAATTATCACCTCAGCGGCGGGGTGTACCTGAATCCGAAGTCGATTTACTTTGCAGACTTCCGTTATTTCTCCCGCAGGCAGTTCCCGGAATCGTGGGGAGATGAGTTCGGCGGGGGATTCAACCAGCTGAGAAGTTTCTGGTTCAATGCCTCCGACAAGTACGTGCAAGGGCATTTGATGTACGAAAGTCCTTTTATCCTGTCGCAGCTGTTCAAGAAAAAGATGTCTAAATATATCTTGTCCGAACGATTTTACTTCAGTCAGTTGTGGACACCGGTGTTACCCAGCTACACGGAAATCGGATATGGCTTCGGTAACCATATCTTCAACGTTGCCGCTTTTGCCGGGTTCGACAGGTGGAAATACCAGAATATCGGCATCAAGTTCGCCTTCGAATTGTTTCAATGATTTGCCTGCGGACGGACAACCATTATCCCGCTGTTTCGTTTGATGCCTTCTACATATTCCTGCAAAGGCGCCTCATTGACGATCACTTTCTTCTGTGTCGTGGAAGCATGGACGAAGGTCAACTTCTCTCCTACCCGGCAAATTACACCGACATGGGATATATCCAAGCCTTTTATCGTGGTGACAAAGCAGACGATATCGCCTTCTTTTATGCCGGATGCCAGCTTGTCAATTTCCGATTCGGGTATATAATAATAAGGACGGGCGCTGATCTCCTTTTCTTTCGAAGCGATCTTTGCAACCAACGACGGATTCTCCTTTAACGGTTTGTAGCTATCCGGGTGGGTAGACATGAAGGAGACTGATACCGGAAGGGATACCCCTCCGATCCCGTGGGTTACATCTTTCAGAAAACTTCTTTGTTCGTTCTCGAATATCCAGTCGGTCGTATAATGCAGGCGGCTCGTATAGTCGTCGATCTTTCCGTTGCGATAGCGAAGGGATTGCAGCGTCTTACAAAACATATCGAAGGAAGGAGAAGCACTTTGCAGGGTTCTTGTCAGGGCAACCGTATTTTCCACCAGGGTCATACAATCCATTTCCCGCAAGTTGATCACCAGTCCTTCCGGCTCCTTCTCCAACGTGGCAGCCACATAGGGAACGCCCAGGAAGAAACGGGCGGTCTTAACCATCAACTCGCCGGTGGGCAAGGATTTGTCGGGCAGCATGGTTGAGAGATAGCGGTCAAAGACAGCCCGGTCTGCTTCCGTATAGTAGACTTTGTCGGCTGCCTGGCCACAAAAGAAAGAGAAGGTAAAGATGAATAATAAGATTGTCTTCATAGGATCATTTCTTTCTACGCTTTTGTTTTCAACTGATCTTCCAATTTGATCAACTCATCCCTGAACTGGGCGGCTTCGAGGAAGTCGAGCTTTTTGGCTGCTTCGGTCATTTGTTTCTTCGTACGCTCGATGGCTTTTTCAAGCTGCGGACGGCTCATATACTTAACAACAGGATCGGCCACCAGGCTTGGTTCCGGTTCGATATAAGCATACGGTTCGGCGGTAGCCTGCTTTTCACCCAGCAGAGAGACACTATTCTTAATCACCTGCTTAGGCGTAATGCCATGCAGTTCGTTGTAGGCCAGCTGCTTTTCACGGCGACGGGTCGTTTCGTCCATCGTCAGACGCATACTATCGGTTATCTTATCGCCATAGAAAATCACCTTCCCGTTCACGTTACGGGCGGCACGTCCGGCGGTCTGCGTCAGCGAACGGTGCGAACGAAGGAAGCCCTCTTTGTCGGCATCGAGGATGGCGACCAACGAAACTTCCGGCAAGTCGAGTCCCTCACGAAGCAGGTTGACGCCGATCAGGACATCAAAAAGCCCCTTGCGCAAGTCATCCATGATCTGGATACGTTCCAGCGTATCGACATCGCTATGGATATAGTTACAACGTATTCCCATACGGGTCAGGTAAGAAGTCAGTTCCTCCGCCATGCGTTTGGTAAGGGTTGTCACCAGCACACGCTCATCGACTGCCGAGCGCTGGGTGATCTCTTCCATCAGGTCGTCGATCTGGTTCAGGGTCGGGCGCACTTCGATAATCGGGTCGAGAAGTCCGGTCGGGCGGATCACCTGGTCTACCACGATCCCCTCGCTCTTCTCCAACTCGTAATCGGCAGGCGTCGCACTCACATAAATGGCCAGCGGGGTAAGCGACTCGAACTCATCGAACATCAGCGGACGGTTATCCATCGCCGCAGGCAGGCGGAAACCATATTCCACCAGGTTCTTCTTTCGTGAATAGTCGCCACCGTACATAGCACGTATCTGAGGGATCGTCACATGGCTTTCATCGACCACCAACAGGAAATCCTTCGGGAAATAATCGAGCAGGCAGTAAGGACGATCACCCGCTCCACGCCCGTCGAAGTAACGGGAATAGTTCTCGATACCCGAACAATGGCCCAACTCACGGATCATTTCCAGGTCGAAAGTGACACGTTCGTACAAGCGCTTCGCTTCGTAATGCTTGCCTATCTCTTTCAGGAAGTTCACCTGTGTGCCGAGGTCGACGTCGATCTGACCGATAGCAGCGTTGATGCGTTCCTGGGTAGTGACAAACAGGTTGGTCGGATAGATGTTCAGTTCGTCCTGTTCGTCTATCTCCTGCCCCGTTTTCGGATCGAAGGAAGACAGGCGGTCGATCTCATCGCCCCAGAATTCTATCCGGTAAGCCACGCCGTCGAATGTTTCGATAGCCGGGAATATATCGACCGTATCGCCGTTCACACGGAAGCAGCCGCTATTGAACTCCAGTTTGTTGTTTACATACAGTGCATCGACAAACCGCCGCAATAACCTGTCGCGGTCGATCTGCATCCCTTTTTCCAGATGGGTCACCTTCTCGGCAAAGGCTGTCGGATCCGCCATACCATACAAACAGGAGACGGAAGACACCACGATCACATCCTTTCTCCCCGACAACAAAGAAGCCGTGGTACGGAGACGGAGCTTGTCTATCTCTTCATTGATCTGCAAATCCTTCTCGATATAGGTATCGGAAGAAGGCAGATAAGCCTCCGGCTGATAATAATCGTAGTAGGAAACGAAATATTCTACCGCATTGTTGGGGAAGAAGGCTTTAAACTCGCTATACAACTGTGCAGCAAGTGTTTTATTATGACTTAGTATCAAAGTAGGCCGTTGCACCTCCTTGATCACATTGGCAATAGTAAATGTCTTTCCGGAACCTGTCACCCCAAGGAGCGTCTGGAAAGGCACACCACTCTCGATGCCCTCGGTCAGTGCCGCTATTGCTTCCGGCTGATCTCCCGTAGGGCTGAATGGTGATGATAATTCAAAGTTCATTCTTAATAAAAAGTCTTTTTAGGTATTACCAACCAAAGGATAAAATAGGCTATCACTCCGGAAAACATCGTAAACAGACTCAACAGGATATATCCGACACGAACCAACGTTGGGTCTAAATCGAAGTAATCCGCTATGCCGGCGCATACACCGGCAATCATACCGTTATTCGAACGGGTCAGTTTTTTAGGTTCTTCTTCCATGATTTGTCTTTTTAGTTTCGTAAAGATACGGATAATATATATAAGGAAGAAGATATGGGGTTATAAATTGAACCAGTAATTCATCTTCAGCATAAAAGTATTGGTTGCCGGAAGACCGAACATCCGGTCGAGGTTGTTCCCCCAGCCGCTTACCATCCGGTTGTCCTGGTTCGACATCCGGTGTTCCCACACAAAATAAAGAGTGGAACCCGGCAGATACTCCCAGCGTGCCACCAGGTTGGAACGAAACTCATTGAAACTGAAATCGGGGTTCGCAAACGAAGCCTCCCGGCTGCCGTTCTTTATCGCATAGACGCCATCCGTATAGCTGATCTCATCCGGAGTAAAGACATGGAAGCGCTTGTCGTACGTATGCGACCGGGTATCGGCTGCTTCCTTAAAGTCGCTAAACTTCGCCGTCGAGGTAAACGGAGAGCCGTAGAACTGGATGGAGATATCGGGAGTCACATTCACTTGCAACTTCATAGTCAGCCCATACGTTTTCTGCTCCATGTGCCCCATCAGGTAAAGAGGGGACGGGTCATTTGGGGTAAACAGGCCTTTTGACGACTTCAGCGTCCCGACATACTGCATATTATCCGTATTCCAGGCATAATCCACCTGCCCCGACAGATAGACATGGTTGCCCAGGCGGAAAGTCAGGCTCGGCATCAGCGTATTGAAACGGTTATAGCCGTCGAGGTTATGATTGCCTTCATATTTAAGCATGAACATCACCCGTTTGGCCTTATCCGTATTGACTTTGACAGAAGTCTGGAAGTAAGGGTCGAGACGCATATCAGGGCCTCCGCGAAGCATACGGCTGTCGAGGCGGTTCCATACGAACGTCTCCTTCATATCCATCTCATACCGGTTCATCGTCATGCTCTGCCAGCGGAGAGCCAGGTCGTTGCTGAACGGATTGCCTCCGTAATCCCACTGGTTTTTCTGCGTCAGCGTGAAAGCATTATAGCGGAACATCTTCCAGATATCGGTCTGGCGATAAGCCACTTCCGACTCGTTCGTCCGGTTGTCCGCCTCTTTCATATATCCCATATCATTGAGGTCGAAGCCGGGAGACGACCAACTGAATGTTTCGGAGAAAGCCCATTTCGCGTTTCCTTTCCGTCCGGCTTTCACATATCCGCCTGTCCCGTTCAGGGAACGGCGATCCGGGTCGACACCCAGATAGTCGGAAGCAGATGCCCGCTGATAATAATGAACCGGACTCATCTGCCGCAGGGCAATCGCTTCTTTGCTGCCACTAAGGGAGCTGAACATCCCTTTCATATCGATATAATAAAGCCGGTTCTTGAAATACTGCGTGAAGTCGACCCCGGCGGTAAAGGCGTTGCGTACCATAAAATCTTCAAGGTAAGGCTGATCCAGGGCACGGTTGACAGACGTAACCATTCCCCCCAGCAGGCTGTTCCCCTTCCAGTTTTTCTGCACACGGGCAACTGTATAATTCGTCAGGGGTTCAACCACTTCCACATCTTCCGCACCGTTGCGGGTCACTTTAGCGGACGAACGGGCGGTTACGCTCTGCACCACTCCCACCGTCACTCCCTGCCGGTTCGTTCCTGTCAGCTTCAAGGCGCCGATGATAGGCACATTCTCTTTGCTGTCGGCAAAGCTGTTTATATTGTCTATCCCCTCGGGGCTATACGAAGGGGCTGCTCCGATGCGGCGGGTATAAAACATCATATCGCTGCCGTTGGCGAAGTCCAGTATATGCTTCCCTTCGAGGAAGAAAGGACGTTTCTCGTCGTAAAAAGTCTCGTAGGCGGTCAGGTTCATCACCGAGGGGTCGAGCTCCACCTGGCCGTAGTCCGGGTTGATCGTCAGGTCGAGCGTAAAATCTGACAAGGCAAATTTGGCGTCCAGCCCGACATTACCTCCCCAGCGATGCCCTTTCTGGTAAGGGCTTCCGGGTATCTTCGGTTCGTTCCGGTATTTCCCCATCACGTAAGGAAGGAACTCGATACCTCTTGGTTTGGGCAAGTCCGTCATCCCGTGCATCTCCCCGAAAGAGAAAACATGACCGTTGTTCTTCAGAGGGATCATGCTCCAGTTCTGCACTTCGTTGTTGCGACGGATGATGCGGCGGACATGCAGCCCCCAGATCCCGTCGGCGGAAAGTTGGTTATACCGGAGTTGGCTGAACGGGATACGCAATTCGGCCGTCCAGCTCGAGTCGGCCAGGTCGATATGTGTCTTGCCCTCCCATACGGCATTCCAGCTCAGGTTGACATTGAGTTTGTCGGTGACTACCAGGTCAGTCTTGTTTCCTCCCAGGTTGATATTGAATTCGGGCGCCGCCCTGTAATCATGGTAGGTATCGAACGCCACACTGATCAGGTCGCCCATGCTGTTGTCGTCGCGGTTTCCGATGAAACGGTTCATCTTCTCCGGCCTTATGTCCTTGCAATAGACACCGACGTAGATATATTTATTATCGTAGAACAGCTTCACATAGGTAGGAGAATTGGTGAATTGCCGTTCATAAGGGATGATCTGGACGAAACGGTCAGACCATTCCCCCTGCTTCGTCCAGAAGTCTTCGTCCAGACGGCCGTCCATGACCGGCCTCTCCCCCGCCACCTTCGTTATGGTATAGGTACGTTTGTAAGCATCTTTGAAGGGGACGATAGAGTCCTGCTGTGCATGACAAAAGGCAGTGCACAGCAACAATAAGGCTACAAAGGGCGACCGGTTTTTCATTTCACATTACAGGTAAGCCGATACTTTGTTCCTATCCGTCTCCACAGTCTCGAACTCGGACGAGACGATGCTGCTACCCATCGGGACGTTCTCGTTGCGGTATTCCATCTTACTATATACGATGCTGCGTGCCGAGGTATGGAACTCCTTCGCACCTGTCTCCGCCTCAATCTGTGCAACGTTGTTTTCGCGTACGCCACAGCCCGGCATGATGATGATACGTCCGTCGGCACGTTTCACCAGTTCGGCGATCAGGGGAATACCTTTCACGGCATCCGACTGCTGACCGGATGTCAGGATACGGTCGCAACCCAGCTCTATCAACTGCTCCAGGGCAGCGAAGGGATCGCGGCAGACATCAAAGGCACGATGGCAGGTCACGGACAAAGGTTTCGCCGCGTCGATCAGCTTCCGCATCAGAGGTACGTCTATATCGCCCTCTTTGGTCAGGCATCCGAACACGACACCGTGTACTTTCAGCTGCTTGCACAGTTCAATATCCAGTAGCATGGCGTCTATTTCCGCCGGTGTGTACAAAAAGTCGCCGCCACGCGGACGGATAATCACATTTATATCGATCGACGAGGTCAGTGCCTGGGCTGTCTTGATTTCGCCATAACTGGGGGTGGTTCCACCTTCCGGTATCCCGGCGCAAAGTTCCACACGTTTAGCCCCTCCGGCTTCAGCCTCCACACAACTTTGTGCCGAGTTGGCACATATCTCGATTATACGGGTTGATTTCATAGACATTCTATTTTATAATGTTCGCAATACAAAGATACGATATTTTCATATGACAGCCTACCGAAATGGAAAAGCATACATGCTTTTTTCAGAAAGGGCGCATCCTTTCCGGAAAGAGGGTACATGCTTCCGTTTCAGAAGGGGTATGCTTTTCCGGACAAGCTGGCGGGGAAAAGAGAAGGATATGTGAGTATTATCGCTACATTTGTACCGGATTAAAACAGCAAGACGATGAACACGGAAAAATTAAAGGGTCATATATTAATTCTGATTGCAAACATATTGTTCGCGATCAATATGCCCATCTCCAAATACCTGCTACCCTCCCATGTACAGCCTGAAGCGCTTACGATCATGCGAATGAGCTCCGCCTGCCTGTTGTTCTGGCTAACTTCGCTCTTTATAAAACGGGAGAAGGTGACGATGAAAGACCTCGGCTTACTCTTTATATGTGCTCTTTGCGGTGTCGGGATCAACCAGGGATTGTTTATCGTCGGACTGAACCGTACTTCGCCCGTCGATGCATCCATTATCGCAACGGGGGTTCCTATCTTCGTCATGTTGCTGGCGGCCGTAATCCTGAAAGAGCCGATCACAAAGATGAAGGCTTTCGGGGTATTGCTCGGATGTTGCGGAGGTATCTCGCTGATCCTTGCTTCTACCCATGCTACGGGACAGGCGAGCAGCCTGGAAGGTAACCTGATGATCATCGTTAGCGGTTTCGTCTATTCTATTTACCTCGTATTATCCAAGCCATTAAGTTTGCGCTATTCGGCTGTAACGATGATGAAATGGATGTTTCTCTTTTCTACACTTGTGCTGCTGCCCTTTACCTGGCAACATATACTCGGAACACCCGCCTTTCACCGGGAGGCATTCGATATGAAAGAGATAGGAGCTATCTGCTTCGTCTTGATCGGGGCGACATTCATTCCTTACCTGCTGATACCAATGTCCTTAAAGCGCATCCGCCCTACAACGGTTAGCATGTACAATTACATACAACCAATCATTGCGTCTTTGATTGCGGTGATGGTCGGACAAGATACCTTTTCGCTGCAAAAAGTATTGTCGGCTGTCCTTGTCTTTGTCGGCGTTTACCTCGTGACTCAGAGTAAGAGCCGGGACGATTTGGAAAAAGAAAAGATGCAATCCTGATTTCTTTCACCCCTTGCCGTTCAACTTCTTCGATAAATAACTTTATCGCAGCATACGTCTTACATCCTTATTAATCAACCCAATACCAAGAACCTTTGCATATCTTATTTGTTTTATGCAATAAATATACGTCAAAACTATGGATACAGTAAGTCCCTCTAAAAAAGCATCGGGCAAAGGTATGGTATGGCTTATCGCCATCCTGGTTGTCGCAGTTCTCATTGCTTTCCTGTGGTGGTGGAACTACCGCAAATATATAACAACGGATGATGCGAACCTCGACAGCTTCCGGGTAAGCGTCGCTGCGCAGGTCATGGCTCCCATGCTGAAACAGTATGTCTATGAAGGCGATACCGTAAAAGCAGGCAAAGTACTAGCTGAACTGGATAGCAGTACCGTCGTGGCAGAGTTGCAGGAAGCCGTTGCACGGCGGGAACAAATGATTGCCAACCTGAAGCTGGATAAGGAAAACCTCAACACGGCTATCAAGAACCTGAGCCTGGCGGAAATCAGTTACCATCAGGCGGAAGTGAATTTTGAGCGCGACAAGAAACTGTACGGTAAGGACGCTGTTTCGCAGGAGACTTTCCAAAATACCGAGGATATATATAAAAGTACGCGCATAAAGGTGGAGGTTGCCAAAGACCAGATCAAGGTGTCGCAGGCACAGATTGCTGCCGGAGAAGCGGCTATCGCTTCTGCTAATGCAGCCATCGAGTCTACCCGTGTCTCCCTGGGATATTACCGTGTCATTGCGCCGGTCGACGGAGTGATCGCGAAACGCTGGTCGCTTCCGGGGGATATCATCCAACCGGGACAAACGCTTTTCACCATCAACGAAGGGAAAGATCTCTGGGTGACTGTCTATCTGGAAGAGACTAAATACCGTAATATCCGGCTGGGACAACCGGCAGACTTCACACTCGACGCTTTCCCCGACCTTATGTTCTCGGGAAAGATATTCTATATAGGAACGAATACCGCTTCCGAGTTTTCGCTTATCCCACCCAGCAATGCTTCGGGTAATTACACCAAAGTGGCGCAACGCATCCCGCTGAAGATATCCGTCGAGAAGGCGATGAAGAAGAAAGAGAAGGTGGCAATGCCCCGGTTAGTGTCAGGAATGTCCGCAACCGTTAAGATCATCAAGGAGAAATAATGGGTACGACCGGTAATACAGATAATAGCGCATACAAATGGCTGGTGCTGGGAAACATCATGATCGGTACGTTCATGGCCGTGCTTGACTCTACCGTTGTCAACACCGGGCTGCCTGCTATTATGGGGACGCTCGGTGCGAGTATCAATACGGCGGAATGGGTGTTGACGGGTTATATGCTGGCCATCGCCAGTATCCTTCCGGCTGCCGCCTGGCTCTCCGACCGCTTCGGGTATAAAAAGATTTATTTCCTCTCCCTGCTGGTGTTTACCTTCGGCTCGTTTATGTGCGGCAACTCCACCTCAATCGAGGAACTGATCTTCTGGCGGGTGATAGAAGGATTGGGATGCGGGGCTATCATGCCGGTCGGTATGGCGATAGTAAGTAATGTTTTCCCGCCGGAACAACGGGGGATGGCGCTCGGTTTCTGGGCGATTGCCTCAGCCGCTTCCGTCTCTTTCGGCCCGTCGATAGGGGGCTATCTGGTGGATAACCTGAACTGGAACTATATCTTCTATGTCAACGTTCCGGTCGGCGTGCTAGCCTTGTTCTTTACAGCGATCCTGCAAAAAGAATATAAGGCTGAAACGGTACAGCCTTTCGATATTCCGGGATTCATTACTTCGGGGATCTTTCTTCCTTTGTTCATGTATGGTTTGTCGGAAGTAAATTCGTCGACCAACACACAGGGGTGGAACAGTCCGGTGGTACTGGGTTCGATGTGGATATCGGCCGTCGTGTTCATCCTTTTTATCTATTTCGAGCTGACGGTGAAGCATCCGCTGATCGACCTCAGGATATTCAAAGACCGTAACTTCGCGTTATCCAACCTTATGATGTTCATATTCGGGATAGGGATGTTCGGCAGTACGTTCCTGATCCCGCTTTACCTGCAAAACAATCTGGGGTATTCGGCGTTCCAGGCCGGTATGTTCTTTATTCCGGTAGGGATTATCCAGGGTTTCTGTTCTCCCACAGCGGGGGCTTTAGGGCAGAAAATCAATCCGAAGATATTGATAGCAGCCGGATTGATCTTGATGTCACTCAGTTTCTATCTTAACTTCTTCCTCTCTTTTCTCACGGAAAAGTGGTATATCATGATGAGCCTTTACCTGCGTGGTGTGGGAATGGGGATACTTTTCACGCCGCTACTGACTTTATCGCTGGCTCGTATCGGTGTCGACAAGATGGCGCAGGCTTCGAGTATTACCAACATCGTCCGCCAGATGGGTGGCAGTTTCGGGGTAGCGATCTTCAGCCATATGCTTACACAGCGCACCAGCTATCACACGCAACGTTATAGCGAAGCATTGAATTATACGGGCGAAGCCTACCAGCAAACCATCGACCGCTTAAGTTCCTTCGCCCAACAGACCGCCGGGGCAACCGGCCATACGGCACAATCGCTGGCCGAACAGTTAATCATCAAACGGCTTGAACTGGAAGCATATATAGGCGGCATCAACGATGATTTCTACATCGCGTTCATAGTCACCTTGCTTTGTATCCTTCCAGTGTTCTGGCTTCGCAGGGTAACAAAAGGGAAAATAAAAAAACAATAGTAACCAACCTATCCCCTTTTCCTGTCAAGTTTCCACTATTTTATCACTTTCTACTGAAAAAATGCTTGCATTTGAAAAATAATGTGTAATATTGCCCCTGCAATAAGATATGAAAACTAGAAAAGTAAAAGAATGATTGCAGGTATAGCATATTATACATGGGCATTGATGACCCCTTGGGGGGTTAGAATTTACAAATAAACAAGCGCAGCGGCCACGTCCTGCATTGTTGCAATCATTTGTATTGCATCCTTTATGCCGGTTCTTTCCGGTTCTTTTTATCAATTAATTTAGTACAAATATATTGTCAGTTGTCAACCGTCAGCTGTCAATTAAAATAATACATACCGATGAAAGTATTGAAATTCGGCGGAACGTCCGTAGGTTCCGTGAATAGTATTCTGAGTGTTAAGAAGATAGTAGAGGCTATTGAAGAGCCTGTAATCGTTGTCGTATCAGCCCTGGGCGGCATAACCGACAAGCTGTTGGCAACTTCCGTCATGGCTTCTAAAGGGGATGTAGGATACGAAAGGGAGTTTTCCGAAATCATAACACGTCACCTGGATGTGATTGAAGGCGTTATACCCGGCAAGATGCAGCGGATCGAAGTGCAGAAAAAGGTCATGAGCCTGCTGGATGAACTGGGAAATATCTTCAAAGGTGTGTACCTGATTAACGACCTGTCGGCCAAAACTTCCGACACGATCGTAAGTTATGGGGAACGTATCTCCTCCCTGATCGTTTCAAACGTGATCGAGGATGCTCAACTGTTCGACTCACGCAAGTTTATCAAGACGATCAAGCAGTTCAACAAACATATCGTCGATTTCGAACAGACCAACCAGCTGATCAAAGAGACATTCAACCCGCTGCCTAAAGTTTCACTGGTACCCGGTTTCATCTCGTCGAGTACGGAGAACGGAGAAGTGACGAACCTCGGACGCGGTGGTTCCGACTATACCGCCTCTATCCTGGCAACCGCCCTCGATGCTAACGTCCTGGAAATATGGACAGACGTGGATGGTTTTATGACTGCCGACCCGCGCGTGATCAGTTCTGCTTATGTGATCGACCGGCTGACATTCACCGAAGCAATGGAATTGTGTAACTTCGGAGCCAAAGTGATCTATCCGCCGACGATCTATCCGGTATATCATAAGAATATCCCGATCCGTATCCTGAATACGTTTAACCCGACCGCTCCGGGTACTTATATCTCGAAAGAGAAAGTAAAGGAAGAGGGTAAAGCCATTATCAAAGGTATCTCTTCTATTAATGATACTTGCCTGATCACCGTACAGGGTTTGGGTATGGTCGGTGTGATCGGTGTCAACTACCGCATCTTCAAGACATTGGCAAAAAGTGGCATCAGCGTATTTATGGTATCACAGGCCAGCTCTGAAAACAACACCACTTTCGCTGTCCGTAATGCGGATGCCGACCTGGCTGTGCAGGTACTGGACGAGGAGTTTGCCCTGGAACGTGCGCAAGGCGATATGAACGATACAGTTGCTGAAAAAGACCTGGCTACCGTAGCGATCGTCGGTGAAAACATGAAACGTACACCGGGTATTGCCGGTAAGCTGTTCGGTACGCTGGGCAGTGCCGGTATCAGTGTGATTGCTTGTGCACAGGGAGCTTCCGAAACAAATATCTCGTTTGTTATCAAGCTCAAATACCTACGTAAGGCATTGAACTCCATTCATGATTCCTTTTTTCTGTCACAATATAAGGTGCTCAACCTCTTCATTGCCGGTGTAGGTACTGTCGGTGGTAACTTACTGGAACAGATACGTATCCAGCAACCCAAGCTGATGGAGCAAAACGGCCTGAAGTTGAACGTGGTCGGTATCGCCAATAGCAGGCGCGCCCTCTTCCTTCGCGAAGGACTGAACCTGGAAAACTGCATCGAAGAATTAAAAAAGAACGGTGAAGCAAGCTCTCCCGAACATCTGGTGGAAGAGATCCTGAAAATGAATATCTTTAATTCCGTGTTCGTAGATTGTACAGCTAATCCGGCAGTTTCCGACTTATACGAAACACTGCTCAATAATAACGTATCGGTAGTGGCAGCCAATAAGGTAGCTGCCTCTTCTTCCTACAGTAATTACATCAAACTGAAAGAAACAGCCCGCCATCGCGGCGTTAAGTTCCTGTTTGAGACAAACGTAGGTGCCGGACTTCCTATCATCAATACGATGAACGACCTGAGAAACAGTGGCGATCATATCCTGAAACTGGAAGCTGTTCTGTCGGGTACATTGAACTATATCTTCAATACACTGAGTGCAGACATCCCCTTTAGCAAAGCCATCCTGATGGCTAAAGAAGAAGGATATTCCGAACCCGATCCCCGCATCGACCTGAGCGGAAAGGATGTTCTTCGCAAGCTCGTAATCCTGGCACGTGAAGCCGGATATAAGGTAGAACAGGAAGATGTTCAGCGTAAGTTATTCATCCCTGAAAAGTTCTTTGAAGGATCGCTGGATGAGTTCTGGTGCAAGATCAAAGAAGTAGATACCGAATTCGAAAGTAAACGCCAGCAACTGGAAGCAGAAAACAAACGTTTCCGCTTCGTTGCCAAAATGGAAAACGGTGCTTGCGAAATAGGATTGCAGGAAGTTGACAGCCACCACCCGTTCTACGAGTTGGAAGGCAGTAACAACATCATCATGATCTCTACCGAAAGATACCACGAGTATCCTATGATAATAAAAGGATATGGAGCCGGAGCCGACGTAACGGCTGCAGGCGTATTCGCCGATATTATCTCCATTGCAAACATTCGATAAGATGAAAAGCATAATTATTCTGGGAGACGGCATGGCCGACGAGCCCATCGAGGCACTTGGAGGTAAGACCCCTATGCAATATGCAGATACTCCTTATATGGATAAGCTGGCTGCACTGGGGGTTACCGGACAATTGAAAACAGTTGCCGACGGTTTCCATCCGGGCAGCGAAGTTGCCAACATGGCCGTATTAGGTTACGACTTACCGAAAGTATACGAAGGACGTGGCGTACTGGAAGCTGCAAGCATCGGCGTCACGCTCCAACCTGGCGAAATGGCGATGCGTTGCAACCTGATTTGTGTGGAAGGAGAAATCCTGAAAAACCATTCGGCCGGACATATCTCCACCGAGGAAGCCGATCAACTGATCCAATATCTCAACGAGAAACTGGGATCCGACCGGATCAAATTCTATACCGGCGTCTCTTACCGTCACCTGCTGGTAATCAAAGGAGGCGACAAAAGACTGGATTGCACGCCGCCTCACGATGTTCCCCTCCACCCCTTCCGCCCTTTGCTGATAAAACCGGAAGTACCCGAAGCACAGGAGACAGCCGACTTGCTGAACGACCTGATCCTGAAATCGCAGGAAATACTAAAAGATCACCCGGTCAACCTGAAACGTATGGCGGCAGGGAAAGATGCGGCTAACAGTATCTGGCCTTGGTCGCCCGGTTACCGTCCGGCCATGCAGACCATGCACGAAATGTACGGCATAAAGAAAGGCTCCGTTATCTCGGCGGTCGACCTGATACGCGGTATCGGTGTATATGCCGGCCTTGAAATCATCAACGTGGAAGGTGCCACCGGGCTTTACGATACCAACTACGAAGGCAAGGCTTATGCCGCCCTCGAAGCCCTCAAGACAAACGATTTCGTTTACCTTCATGTGGAAGCCAGCGACGAAGCCGGACACGAAGGGGACGTGGATCTGAAGATAAAAACAATCGAGTATCTGGACAAGCGGGCTATCCGTATCATTTATGAGGAGTTGCAGAAATGGGACGAACCGGTTGCGATCGCCGTCCTGCCCGACCATCCTACCCCCTGCTCGATCCGTACCCATACCAATACACCGATCCCCTTCCTGATTTACAAACCCGGACAGAAACCGGACGCAGTGACCTGCTTCGATGAATTCAGCGTCCTCAACGGCAAATACGGTGTATTGGAAAAAGATGAATTTATAAAAGAGTTATTATGAAATATTACAGCACAAACAAAAAGGCTCCCCTGGCCACACTGGAGGAAGCCGTTGTAAAAGGCCTTGCCGGTGACAAAGGATTATATATGCCCGAACATATTGTCCGTCTGGACGAGGGTACGATCAACAATATGAAGAACCAGTCTTTCCACGAAATAGCCTGCACGGTAGCACAAGCTTTCTTCGGTGAAGATATTGATACGGAAACATTGGACGAGATCGTAAAAGATACGTTGTCGTTCGACACTCCGGTGGTTCATGTCAACGATAATATATACAGCCTTGAATTGTTCCACGGCCCTACACTGGCATTTAAAGACGTAGGCGGTCGTTTCATGGCACGTGTGCTAGGATATTTCATCAAGAAAGAAGGTCTTAAACAGGTAAATGTGTTGGTTGCCACTTCGGGAGATACCGGAAGCGCCGTAGCCAACGGCTTCCTAGGCGTACCGGGTATCCATGTATATGTGCTTTACCCGAAAGGAAAAGTAAGCCCTATCCAGGAATGCCAGTTCACGACATTGGGACAGAACATTACCGCTTTGGAAATAGACGGCACCTTCGATGATTGCCAGGCGCTGGTTAAATCGGCTTTCATGGACGAAGAACTGAACCGTCACATGAAACTGACCTCTGCCAACTCCATCAACGTAGCCCGTTTCCTTCCGCAGTCTTTCTATTACTTCAATGCGTATGCCCAATTAGACAAGATAGGTAAGGCCGACAACCTGGTGATCTCTGTCCCCAGCGGTAACTTCGGAAATATCACCGCCGGCCTTTTCGCCAGCTGGATGGGATTGCCTGTCAAGCACTTCATCGCAGCCAATAATCGCAACGACGTATTCCTGGAATATCTGAATACGGGTGTTTATACGCCGCGTCCTTCCGTTGCCACCATCGCCAACGCAATGGATGTAGGCGATCCGAGCAACTTCGCCCGTATCATGGATCTGTTCGAAGGCTACGGAAATAAACATGAAGAGATATGCCAGTGGATACACGGCTACCGCTTCACCGACGAAGAGATCGAGTATACAATCAGATACGTATATAAAAACGACGGCTATCTGCTCGACCCGCACGGTGCCTGCGGCTATCAGGCATTGATACAAGATGCACTTGAAGCGGATGAAACCGGCCTCTTCCTGGAAACCGCCCATCCGGCCAAGTTCAAAGATACTGTCGACCGTATCCTGGAAGCGGATATCGAAATACCGGCTAAGCTCAAAGCCTTCATGCAGGGGACTAAGCAAAGTGTCGAACTAAGCAAAGATTTCGATACATTCAAAGCCTATTTAATGAAACAATAACCCACTTCTTGAAGTCACCGCGGCGACCTCTTCATCTCACCGCGGTGACTTCTTCATCTCACAAAGCTTACTTCTTCATCTTTCAGAGTTGAGTTCTTCATCTTAGCTTTGTGAGTTCATCTTCTCAACCAAAAAGTCTTTCAGGATTAGCGCATGATTATGATCCGGGCTCTTGGAAGCATAAAGTAACGTGACAACCGGATATTGCCTGATCTTCTCCACAAAAGCCTTTGCAGCATCCGAACCGTTCAGTTCCTTTCTGTACAACCCGGCGAACTCATGCCATCTAGCGTCGGGATCCTGATGAAACCACTGGCGTATCTCCGGCGAAGGGGTAATGTCTTTCGCCCATAGATCATAATGCAGAGCTTCCTTTTTCATTCCTCGTGGCCACAAACGATCTACAAAGACTCTGTAACCGTCCGAGCTTTCCGGATCTTCGTACACTCGTTTAATCTTTATCTGTGTCATATCCTTTTTATTTACATCATTTTAGGTATAAACAAGGTCAATAATCCGATTGTTGCAATCAATCTTCATAACTTGTTTTCTATCTTTTCCATAAACTTTCTTTTAATCCGAGTTGTTAGATAAATGCAAAACATAAACATATAAAGTTATGAGTACAACAACCGTAAAAACAGAACAGAAAAAAGAAGCTGCCCGTACATCAAACAAAGAGATCGCAGCATTTATCGGAGAACTTTTCTCATTCAACAGCAGTCTGAAACTTTTCCATTGGAGCGTTACCGGAACCGGTAGTTACGCCAAACATATGGCTCTGGACGAAGCCATCGCTTCTTTACTGGACGTGATCGACAGAATTACAGAAACAACATTCGCTATGGTTGGCGACATGAATATCTCAATCCCCGAAACAAAAACTCCGAAGGATATCGTTAAGCATGCGACCGATTTCTACAATTATGTAGAAAAACACAGAGATTTGTTCCCGGAAGCATTTTCACAATCAATTATCGACGACTACCAGGAAGCTATTCAACAATTGGTTTACAGATTGGTCAGACTGCAATAATCCGCAGACCGATACAACTGTCATTTTAAGTTTATATAGAAAAAGGTTATCTCCAAAAACGGGATAACCTTTTTCATATAATTAATATCACTTACAAAACAGATCAATCGACAGCCCACTGTTTCATTTCATACATATCAAGATACTCCTCCCATTCAGGATCTACTTCCGTATAGATAGAAATAGGAAGCAACTCGAAAGAGGCTAAAGCTTCATTCAACCGTTCGCCAAAAACACGAACCGTACGGGTATAGAAAACCCAGACCTTCTCTCCTCCTCCGGTATAAACACCTGTAAGGATAGACAGTTTATCTTTCTCCATGGCCTTCTTCAAAGTCTCCTGCACGTTTTCCATTTGTTCGGCAAGCTCCTCACTGGGCATTCCCTTTTCATCCCCCTCATATTTCCAGGTGATTTCCACACGCTCTTTAAACTTGCCCGACTGAACAAACTCGGTCAGTTCGTCACGACCAGATACTGCTACCAGATTTCCGGACTCGTCTTCCGACAAGGCAGTAAACCATTCATTGCTTAATCTCATATAATTATTTTCTTTATTATTCTAAGCGATATCATCCGGATAAAAGACAGCGCTTTCATCTTTTAACGAGTACAAACTTAGATAAAAATATGGGATTTATACCGATCCGGCAACAAATACTTATGTTCTATTTTTTGACTAGTCTTGCGGTTAATTTGTGTATGAGTTCTTCTCCCAACTCTACATCCTCAATCTGTTTGATCAATAGCTGGGAAGCTAACCGTCCCATATTGGCTATCGGTTGATGGATATAGGGAATAAAAACAGGCATAAAGTCAAATGCGTCACTCTTATCAAAACAGACGACGTGTACGTCTTCCCCTATCCGAAAGCCCAAGTTCAATAGTTGCTTGATACCGGTCATGGCAATCGTATTCGTCGCAAAGAGAATGCCATCCATATCCTTTCTTTTCTGAGCTAACCAGGTAATTGCTCCGATTATATCCTCATCCATGTATTTATACCTAACTCTCTTTATAAGTTCTTCATCATACAGGCCGGCATCTTTCAAAGCATTGGTATACCCTCTTTCACGTTCGATCATATGCGGCTGGCTGTTCTCGTAAATGAGCAACGCAACTCTTTCACAATGAGTATCTATCAGATAACGGGTCGCTTCGTAAGCCGCCTGGTAGTTGTCAATCAAAACACCATTCACCTGCAACGAAGGGTAATAACGGTCTATCAGAACCAAAGGTATACGACTATCTACCAGTTGTACAATACTTTTCTCACCAAATTCAGTTGGAACGATAATGAAACCGTCGACCTGGCGACTCCGCAGCAAACTGATCATCCTTTCCATCTGAACGTCACTTTCGTCAGTATTCATTATTATTACTGCATATCCGGCCTTTTCCATTTCTTCCTGTACATAAAAAGCTAATGTACCGAAGAAGGGGTTGGATATATCGGCAACCAGAAGGCCTATTGTCTGCGAACGACCACTTTGTAAACTCATAGCCAATCGATTCGGCTGATAATTCATTTCGTGAGCCACCTTTTTTATCTTTTCAGACATTTCCTTACTGACACGACCGTTTTTATTTTTTCCAGTCAAGACTAGAGATACAGTGGCTGTAGAGACACCTACAGCCAATGCTATATCTTTTATTGATACTCTTTTCATACGTTCCATCATAAATCCTCCGCAAAGTAACAAAAAAATGCTCTATTTATTACGTTGTTTTACAGCGAATAGAGATAATAAGAAGCCTACTAAAAATATAAGGATCGTTCCAAATACGATTGTCAGATAACTATGGAATACCGTATTATTGCCAAAGCTCATCCAGGCAATCAGGATAACGCCACAAACGACTCCGATCATTGCATGGATACTTTTGACCCTCTTCACCATATACCCTAGCAGGAAAAGCCCTAACATACCTCCGCTGAATATGGCAGCCAGGCTCCACCAGGCTTCAAGAGCACTTTGTACAGACATCATTGCCAGGCCTAACCCCATGCCCAGAACTCCCAGGATGAAAGAAGTTACATACAGAACATACATATTTTGCTTATCCGTCATCTTCCGTTTATGCTGGAAAAAGTCTGTCAGGATAATCGTAGCCGAACTATTGATACTGGTAGAAACCGTGCTCATTCCCGCTGCACAAATCGCCGCAATCAGCAACCCGGTAATACCCGTTGGCAAACCATGAACAATAAAATAAGGGAAAACTGCATCGTTCGCCGTCCCTTCCGGAAGCAACTCGGGAGACGCGGTATAGTAAGCAAACAGGGCTGTCCCGATAAAGAAGAAAAACATACTTACCGGAACATACAGAAGCCCTCCGAACAAGGCTGCAGAACGTGCACCTTTATCGTCTTTCGCCGTTTTATACCGCTGTACATAATTCTGGTCGATGCCATAATTTTGCAGATTAATAAAAAGTCCATATACCAGAGTGACCCAGAATGTGGTAGTCCCCAGATCAGGTCCGAAACTACCTAAAGAGAATTTGTCATACTCCTTTGCGATCGAAAACAACTGTGAAGGCCCCTCCGGCATGGAGAACAGTAGAACTATGACACAAGCCAATGCTCCGGCGATCAACACAATACCCTGTATCGCATCTGTCCAGATAACGGCAGTTATTCCCCCCAGGACGGAGTAAATAACTACGCAAAGCCCGGAAACCATAATAATAACAGGAATGCTCCACCCCAACATGGAGTGTAACGGTAATGCCATCAAATACAGGACAGACCCGATCCGGGCTACTTGTGTCAGCAAATAACAACAGGAAGCATACACCCTGGCCCAATACCCGAACCTTTCTTCCAGATAACTATAAGCAGAAATACTATTGATATTCCTGTAAAAAGGGACAAAATATTTAGCTGCGATCCAGGAGGCGATCGGTATAGACAAACTGAATACAAACGGGTTCCAGTTTCCCATATAAGCGTTTCCCGGCAATGCTAGAAAACTGATGCTACTGACATAAGTTGCAAATATAGACATCCCCACCACCCAGGCCGGCAATCTTCCTCCGGCAGAGGTATATTCGTTTGAATTTCTGTTTTTCGAGAAAAAAGAACATCCAAACAATAGAGTTCCTGCCATAAAGGCAAAAAAGACGATAAAGTCGAGTATTGATAGTTCCATAAGTATTCTTCTAATATAAATTATATCACAATCTTGTTTCTATAAAATGGCCTAAGTCCAGATATTTTTGATAAAGTGGCAGGTATTGATGGTGTATATCCTCATCCGGATCATATTGGGTGGCAAAACCTTTTCCCATTACCTGTTGCGCTTCTTCTATCTTGGAATAAACTCCGGCAGCCACAGCCGCGAACATGGCTGCACCTAAAGCGCAGGCTTGTTCTGAACGGGCTACTTTAATAGGCATATTCAATACATTGGCAAGCGTCTGCATCACAAAAGGTGATTTTAAAGAAATGCCCCCGATCGCAGTTATACTCTCTATCTTTACCTGTTGTTTCTGGAAACAATCGACAATCGATTTTGAGCCGAAAGCGGTAGCTTCTACCAATGACTTAAAAAGTAATGGAGCAGAAGTCCCCAAAGTCAAACCAGAAATAAGCCCGGTCACATTCTGATTTGCATCGGGGGTACGCCTTCCATTCAGCCAATCGACAGAAACCGGTATGCTTTCACTAACCGGTATTTTCCTGGCTTCTTCCGTCAGTGAGGGTAATATCCTACGATCCAGCAACCGGACAATGTTTTCTGCTTCCTCTTCATTATGAACCGACGGCAATATGTTTTTCAAAGGCCATAACAACACATCTTTAAACCAGGCATATACATCACCAAAAGCTGATTGTCCGGCTTCCAGTCCGACCATCCCGGGTATTACAGAACCATCAACCTGTCCGCATATTCCGGAGATCTGAGAATTCTTTATCTCATCATAAGAAGCCACCATAACATCGCAAGTAGATGTGCCCATCACACGAACGAATGTTTTCTCAGAGATCCCGGCTCCTACTGCCCCCATATGGCAGTCAAGGGCACCGACACCTACGGCAACCTGGATGGATAGCCCCAAACGTACCGCCCATTCTTCCGATAAATATCCGGCACAAGCATCACTTGTATAAGTAGATTGATAAAGGTGACCTTTAAAGATATCCAATAAGGGATCCAGTGTCATAAGAAAATCAGAAGAAGGCAGGCCGCTCCATTTCTCACACCACATTGCCTTATGTCCGGCTGCACAGCGGCTCCGACGGATATTTTCCGGAAGAATATTTCCAGTTAACAAAGCAGGCATCCAATCACAATGCTCCACCCAGCTATATGCAGATTTCCGGATTGACGGATCGACACGAAGCAGATGCAACATCTTAGCCCACACCCATTCTGCAGAATAAATACTTCCACTATATGCTGTAAAATCTGTTTCCCATCGTTTAGACAAATCATTTATCTCACCCGCCTCCTTCACTGCCGTATGGTCTTTCCATAAGACAAACATGGCATTTGGATTATCCGAGTATTCGGGTAATAATGATAATGGCATTCCGCTTTTATCCAATAAAACAGGGGTGGACCCGGTTGTATCGATTGCTATACCGACAACTTTCTCCGCAGTTCCTTCCGGACATTGACTTAATGTCCGCCTGACAGCCAACTCCATACTTTCCATATAGTCTAACGGATGCTGGCGATACTGGTTTATTGCAGGATCACAATAGAGTCCTTTCTTCCAACGAGGATAAAATTCTACATCTGAAGCCAACTCCTCTCCTGTAATTACATCAACCAATAATGCCCGGCAGGAGTCAGTACCGAAGTCAATACCAATTACATATTTATTCATAACTACTTACTTTTTCTTATTTGGGTTTGTAAATAAATAAAGATGACCATCTTCTGCTCCAACCAAGATATCTTTTACTCCATCTTTATTCCAATCCGAAACCGTCGGACAAGTGGTATGTCCTGCCAGTTTCTTTTCTCCCATATCTCCCCTATCGATATAATAGACCTGTCCATTATCTTCTTTGAGATTTTCCAGATAGGCAACATTCTTGCTGTTTATGATAATATCCAAATCACCGTCACCATCCCAGTCTACAAAGCAAAACTTCCTCCTCCCTGATGCTCCAGCCTGCTTATCGTTCAATCTTAAAAGTTCCGTTTTATCCGATTGTATCCGGTGGAATATACGTTTACCCGGCTTTAACCAAAATTCGTCACCTTGCTTGAATCGTTCATAAAAGCATAAATAACCTTCATTATCCAGCATGACAAGATCGGTCAATCCATCCTTATTCCAGTCAATAGCAAAAGCAGACGTACGCCATTGAGTAACCAGATCTGTTGGCCCCGGATTCCACCAGTTCCATGCTGGTTTCTGAGGAGTTCCTCCCCAATCCACCTTCATTTTAAATGGTCCCTGAAGATTGATAGGATCTCCTGTGTTTTTATACCAAAGAATTTCCCCCCAAATAGAATTAATAATTATATCTGCTCGGCCATCATGATCCCAATCAGCCACAGTTGGTACCGTATATCCCCATTTTGCCTCACAGGGACCTTGTATTGAACCATTTTCACCAGCCAATATTCTGATCGGCTCATTATTTACCCGTAAAAAAAACGGGGCTGCCCATACCGGATTTTCACCACCTGAAAGATTTTCGATAAATGCCAAATCTCCAGCAGAATTTCCTACGATCAGATCTTCGTCTCCATCTCCATCCCAGTCAACGCTATAAGGTGTCACTAACGCACCGAATTTCACGTTATCTGCTTTTTGTTTTAAATAAACCAGAAATTCAAAAACAGGCATGTTATCTTTGACCTTTCCTGTATTTTTTATGAACGCAATTCTCCCATCTTCTTCACCTGCAAGAATATCAACATGGCCATCTCCATCAAAATCAATAGCAACCGGAATAAACATCTCCAACGTTATCTTTATCAGTCCTTTTTCGTTCTCTAAATAACGCCCCTCTCTAAAGACCGGCTTTTCACGGGTTCCTATATTTTCATGCCAGATTAGTTTATCAACAAACTCTCCACATATGATATCCAGATCACCGTCTCCATCAAAATCGAACATCATCGGACAAGGATATCCATAGCTGTCTATCGGTCTGCCATCCGCATTCAACCGACCTTTATTGATGTATTTTCCATTTTGATTTTCCAATAGATAAACATATCCGTGCAATGGGCCGTTCTTCCAATTCCCGTTCGCATCAAAAGCATTATCCCAACCATAATCGCTCCACTCATCAATACCGACCAAAATATCCCAGTCACCATCATTGTCGTAATCAACATAACTCCATTTATTGCTTCGGGTCTTCTTTATATCAGTAGCCGGATTCACGTCTACATTTATATCAACCAATTCAGAAAACAAATTCTTTCCAAAGTCTCTATATTCACCACCAGGCTTCAACACATGCAATTTATTCCCTTTATAAGACGGATAAATAGCATTTGTACCTTCTGCAATCCATACAGGTTTATCAAACAACGGCTCGTTCTTTGTTCCGATGTTTTTATAAAAATAGAGTCCTTTATTTGGAGCAGAAGTACAGGATACCAATATATCCAATAACCCGTCATCATCATAATCCACCGGGATGGGAACAGGCCATAATCCGACTTCCAAATCGATAGTCAAATCCGGATTATTATATTTTATGATCGAGAAATCTTTACTCTCTCCATATAATGTAATTCCAGTAAATAAGAATAAGAAAAGGATACTTATGCATTTCATACCACACTATTTTATATTAATCAATACTCACTTCAGAGAGCTTTCTAAAATCTTTTATCCGATGGAATGTCAAAAAATTAGCATCGTGATTATTACGTGCTCCACCTGTTTCATCATCAAATGCAGTACGGGAAAGGAATATGATATCATCCCCTTCAAATAGCCATTCTACATATTGAAAACCATGATATTTGACATCCGGATGTTCTAAAACGATCTTGTGAACAGTCCAGTTCTGTAAATCTGTTGAACTACACAGAGCTTGCGTATTACGAACTCCGGCAGGATTACCTTTGCCTCGGAATTCCGGTTTAACGTAATTACTCAACATCCAATACCGTTGTGATTTCTCATCATAACGAATGGTAAATTTCTTACTACCACCAGGGAGTTTTATAAATCCTGTTTCCGGATCAAATGTTGCTTTTTTCCCATTTTTGCTGATCTTGACAATGGCCGCATACTCGTCTTCTCTACTGGGAGCATCCACTCTCAATATATCAAACATTTCACCTTTAGGACCAACGACGGCATTTCCTTCCAACCATGCATTAAAAGCTCCATTCAGATATGTAGAATCATACATTAAATAATTCGTCTTACTCCAATTATCTGCATTCAATAAATCAGAATTAACCGGAGCAGAGATCATCATTGCGCTATATCTCTGTCCCCACTTCGTTGTAGGTGCCGTTGCATATTCTAAAGCTCTCCATATCCGTCCGTTATGAATTACCATAGGCATTGGCGCTGTATGATACTCTCCCGGTAAGATCAATCCGTTTTTCGAATGATAAGGGATTGTCCATGTATAACCGCCATCATCCGAACGACGTATATTAAAATTTCCATGATGTTTATTTGGGCCCATAACATAAACTATACCATTATGCACAAATAAATTTGACCAGAACTGCCCATCAATAGTCGCAATCTGTATCCAACTCCCCCCTCTGTCTTTCGATAAAAATATGCGAGTTTGCGCAGATCGAAATTCTGATGACTTAGGGCCGAACTCATCATGCGAGGCTAAATAACTTCCATCCGGTAAGACACACATACCCGGTGATCCGATATACTTCCCTGTTTCCTTTGAAATATGGCTCACGACTACTCCCGGAGGATTGTTCTGAGCAAAACAAACACAATTCAAACAGACAAAAAAGAAGAAAGCATAATATTTAAGATGTTTCATATACAATGTTTTTATGGTTTAGAGAAAAGAGCAGTTTTCACCAGTTTGTTCAACTGCTCTTTTAATGTACATATTAACTTATTTCAGCCACTCAGAATGCTGAACTAGATTCTTCGCTTTATCAATAGCCGACTGAGGCAACGGCCATACATAATGCTTATTAGGATTAAACACTCTCGTTTCAATGATTTTAAGAGGAAGAACCCCTGGGATTTCATAACTTACAATCTCTTTATTCAATACTTTCTCTGCAATTCTCCAACGTAAAATATCATAATATCGTAAGCCCTCTCCTGCTAATTCAACACGACGCTCGTTTCTGATAAATTCCCGTAATTTGTCCTGAGTATTATACCTATTTCTATCCACAACCGGCATACCAGCTCTCTTTCTGACCTGATCCAATGCATCATAAATAGAGGCATCAGGCCCTGAAGCCTCATTTTTAGCTTCCGCATACATTAATAAGACATCGGCATAACGGAAAATGATCCAATTCACCCACATAGAACGCTGCTGAGTATACATATCGCCTATATATTTTCTAAAATAGACATAAGTCTTTGCAGCAAGCCCGTCATGTTGGTTATTGATGGGGTCATAAGTCACACCTGCAAATGTTTCGAAAGGGACAATAAAGTTCATCTTAAAACGAGGATCTCTGTTTTCCCAGGGATTCTGAGGATCGAACAGAGAAGATTCTGTAATAGGTAAACCATCAGAGCATTCATAAGAATTGACCAAATCCGGTAACGGCATAGATAAACTGGAGCCACCAATTGTATAGAATCCATGAGCAAAACACATGGTATGTGTCTCCAGATTTTCAGCATATTGACGAGCTAGAATAACTTCTTTTGTTTGATTATTAAATGCTGTCAAAAATAACTCATCATAATTAGGATGTAATTCATAAGCATTCAAATCCATTACACCTTTTGCAGCTTCAGCAGCTTCACTCCAGCGCTCGTTGTATAATAATACTCGAGCTTTTAAAGCGAGAGCTGCCCCCTTAGTAGCCCGACCAGCATCTGAGGCAGGCCAGGAAACCGGTAACTCATCTATTGCCAAATTCAACTGCTCAAGTAAATATTTCAAGACTTCTTCTTTCGGAGATTTTTCAATATCACTTTCATCCATAGACAAGACACTGGTCACCAATGGTACATCCCGGTATAAAGTAATCATCTCAAAATAACGCATCGCTATAATAAAGCGAGCCTGACCCGCTAAATTATTTTTCTCCTCCGCTGTCAAATTAGGTATGATTTCAAGCTTATTCAATAATTCCAGGCAATGACGGATATAAGTATATCCCCATTTATAGGAAACAATATTCGTTGTTGACTCAAAAGTTCCATTAGCTACCAGGTTACAATTTCCACGTCCCGGGCCAGCAGAATTATCACTCATAGGCTCAAAAGAATAATCCTGCCAACCAGGCAAATCCTTATAAGCATTATTGACCCACATCTCAGCCCGGTCATACGAAGTCCAGAATGTTGCATCGGATGGATTCGCCAAAGGTGGCGTTTCCAGAAAATCAGAACAAGACATCAAGCTCAATCCGATACCCAGCAAATATATTTTATTCAAAAGTTTCATATCTGTATTATATTTAGGTTATACTATTAAAACGACACATTAACACCAAAAGAACATACTTTAGTTAACGGATACATATTACCATTACCAACTGGTGACTCAGGGTCAACACCTTTCATTTTGGTAAATGTAAACAGGTTCTCTGCATTCAGATAAAAGCGAATGCGCTCCATTGACAATTTCTTTACAAAACCTTCAGGAAGAGTATATCCGATCTGGATATTCTTAGCTCTCAGATAAGCTGAATTCTGTAACCAGAAAGAAGAGAAACTACCGACATTGATACCGCCGATCCTCAGTTTAGGATATTTTCCGGCTATCCAGCTTCCATTGTCATCCTGATGCCAACGATCCATGTGATGTTCCTGAAGTGAGCCCAAACTCTCCGGTAACGGAAGGCCACCATAGCTATTAATATATGTTTTCTGAGACGCTACACCTTGTAAGAATATATTCAAATCAATACCTTTCCATCCAAAATCAAGATTAATACCAAATGGGAATCTAGGGCGGGAACTACCTAAGCGAACGCGGTCGTTTGCATTAACAGTCTCGTTTTCATCTGTATCCTGATATTTCAAATCACCAATACCTGTTTTTATATTTTGGAATGCATGATTTTTTACTTCTTCGTCACTGGCAAAAATACCTTCACATTTCCAGCCATACCATTCATTCATTTCATGTCCTACTTCTGTAATATAATTACCGCTAATTACCGGACTACCGATCATCTCTTTCACTTTATTCTTTGCGTCCGAAACCTGTAATGTTACTCCCCATCTAAAGTCATTTTTCTGGTCACGATAAGAGAACATAGCCTCCCAACCAATATTATCAACCACTCCTACATTCATAATCGGAGCACTCATGCCATAAGTGTCAGGAACAACCGGAGTCATTAAAATATCGGAAGTACGGTCTTTAAAGCCATCCAATGACAAAGAGAATTTATCATTCAAGAAAGAAACATCCACACCTATATTGGTTGTTGTTTTTGTTTCCCATGTCAACTGATCGTTAATAGACTTTGTATAATATGCACTTGTATGCGACATACCACCAAAATAATATGCAGAAGTGGAGATAGTGGAATAATGTTGATATAAAGCAGATGTATTCTGGTTACCGGCCTGTCCCCACGATACTCTCAATTTAAGATTTGAAATATAGTCTTTTGCACGGAAAAACGGTTCTTCCGAAATACGCCATCCGGCAGAGAAAGCCGGGAACAAACCCCATCTCACCTTTGAAGAGAAACGTGAAGATCCATCATAACGCAAGTTCGCTTCTGCAAGATAACGACCTTTCCATGAATAATTTATACGTCCAAAGAAAGAAGCGATAGCCCAATCGGAAGCTGTTCCGGAAGTTGTCCAGACATTAGGATCCGCACTACCGGCATTTATTACATAGATATCATCAGTTAAAAAATCACGTCTGCCTACTGTTTCCTGGTAATCTTTATTCCATTCAATAGATGAACCCGCCATAACCTTTAAATCATGATCTTTGGCAAATACTTTGTCATACGTAAGAAGAGCCTGCAGGTTATGTTCGTAATTGGATTGATTAAATACAGTCATTGAGTTTGTACTATAATCAAAATCAACAGTTTTACAATCTTCCGGACTAATAAACTGCATACGCCTACTAAAGTTGACTTCACGTGTAGGGTCATATTTACCAAAATAAGTTCCTTTCAGATTCAAGCCATCCAAAATATTCCAGGTTAAAGATAATGATCCATTAATACGATTGAATTTCCTATTCTGGAAACCACCATCTTCCGAGGCCAGACCAAAACGGTTGGCCCAGGCTGTAACAGAAGCCCATTGTCCGTCTTCTGTGAAAATAGGCAATGCTGAAGGACGCCTGTAAGCAGAAGAAATAATGTCACCTAAATTACGGGTAGGCCCACTGGGATATGTCGCAGTAGATGGAGCATGCCGGGTCGATGGCATAAAATTTAATATAACTTCAGCTGTTAATTTCTCAGTTATTTTATACTGATCGTTTACCCTGAAGTTCAAACGATTGAAACTGGTATTTTTCATAATACCATCTTGATACAAATATCCGAATGAGAATAAAAAAGTATTCTTTTCACTACCTCCGGACACAGTTACGTTATGTTGAGTCTGAATAGACGGATCAAACAAATAATCAGGTCTGTTCGCACTAGGTTTCTTACCCGTACGGAATTCTTCCACTTGCTCCTCCGACCAGGTATAAGTCGTTGTATTCGGATTGTCATTATACTCAGCTTCCCTGAATAACCGGGCATGATCATAAGCATTTACCATTTTAGGATAGGTAGTTGCATCCTGTACACCGACATAGCCATCATAGGAAACACGTATTTTGCCCGCCTTTCCTTTTTTGGTTGTAACCAGAATAACACCGCCAGATGCCCTCGCTCCATAAATAGCTGCTGCTGCCGCATCTTTCAAAACCGTAACACTCTCGATATCCTGTGGATTCAAATTAGCCATCGAAATAGCTTGTCCGTCTACGATAACTAACGGATCATTCGAACTAAATGTACTTTTTCCGCGAATACTCATATTCATTGCTTCATTACCGGGTTGCCCACCTGTCTGAGTAACAGTTAACCCCGGTATTTGTCCCTGAATAGCCTGTTGTACATTCGTATAAGATCTGTTCTGAATTTCTTCTGAATTAACAGAAGCTACGGCACCGGTCAAATTCACTTTCTTTTGTGCACCATAGGCAACAACTACAACTTCATCGATCTTTTGAGTATCTTCCACTAACACAACTCGGAGATTTTTACCGTCACCCACCGGCATGTTTTGAGAATTATATCCGATAAAAGAAATTTGTAAAACAGCATTAGGGGAAACTTCGAAAGAAAAACTACCGTCAACATCCGTTATAGTCCCATTTGTGGTTCCTTTTTCTACCACATTAGCTCCGATAACAGGTTGTCCGCTTTTATCAACGACAATTCCAACCACTTTCTTTTGCTGTTGTGCAACTTCGATCGCCATATCACTAATATCCTGTGTCTTAACAGGATTCTCTGCTAAAATTATAGCAGGACTCGCTAACATAAAAAACAAGGCGATAAACGCATTATTTTTCTTATAAAAATCAGTTTTCATAATACATTTTGAATAGGTTACTATATAAAGAATTAAGTATAAAGTATGAGATTTAAGGAGATTGCCTCTCAATCATTCCAAGGTATTTTCACTACAATTTTCCGAACCATAGCCGTCTTTCCTATTTCCAGGCATGGTTTGTGCACATCATCAGGGAAAAAGACAAAAAAATGTTCTTTATCTGCATGCAAACGTGTCCCGGGTTTCCCTTCTAAAAACATTATATCAGCTTGTTCATCATAATCCGGATTTTCTGTTACTTCATTCATAGGTAATAAATCAATATACTCCTCTCCTTTTGAAACATATTGAATATCAATATATTTCCTATGCGCCTCATATCTGGCTGTCTCATGTTCTTTTGTTTCATATTCAGACACTGTTGCATATATTCCGTCATCCGATAAATCATACCGTCCAAGGGCTAATTCATTCAGATTATTTTTTTTCAGGAAATCAAATGCAACCTGCCATGCTTTTCCATTTCGTTCATTTTGTAAAACAAACAACTCCTGATTAATACTCTTGTCTGGTTTCATCGCCAACTCTTTATACCAAGCTGATTTAGAAATCCATTCATTTATATATTGTGTCGACAATTCAGAAGTTTTTTTCTTTTCAGATTTACATCCCATCATAAAAAAAAGAATGATAATGATTAGATAATAAAATACTTGCCTCATAAGTCATCAGATTTTATATTCAAATCCATTAGTTTTTTTCTTATGATTTCACGTTCCGCATCTTTAAATTTATGGAACGGTTCCGCCATATAATCACTGCAGACCCCCATCAGGTTTAAAGCAGTTTTTACCCCTTTTATATAACTGGAAGCATATTTTCCGATATTATATAAAGAAAGGCTGATTTTTAATACCTGGGATTGCAGTTCTGCCAGTTTCTCAAAATCTTTACAGGCTGCAGCATTGTAAAGAGCAACATATAAATCCGGGAATAGATTCGCTCCACCGTTCACACCGCCATGCCCTCCCATCAAAACGACTTCGGCTGTCATTTCTTCCGGGCCACATAATAATGTAAATTCCGGATCGTCTTTAAGTAAATAGATTAACTTCTGGAAATAAACCCCATTCGCTGAACTATCTTTCAATCCTATGATATTCGGATTTTTAGATAGAGACAGTACTGTTTCCGGTTCGATCATCACCTTTACATGGGAAGGCATATTGTAAAGGAACAACGGCAAAGGAAGTTGATTGGCCAGATCGTTATAATATTGAATCAATTCTGCCTGGCCGGGAGCAAAATAATAAGGAGGAGCTGCCACCAGAGCATCGGCACCATAATGAACAGCACTTGCTGCTAAAGATAAAGATTCAGAAAAACTAGTGTCCGTAATCCCAACCAAAACGGGAACACGTCTTGCCACAATACGGCATGTTTCCTTGATCAGTTCTTTTCTTACATTATAACTGATATTCTGGGCTTCACCACTGGTACCCAAAATGAAAACACCGGAAACACCTCCTTGGATCATACGATTCAGAAGTTTTTCCAATCCAATGATATCCAACGTATCATTATCTATCATTGGAGTAATAGCTGGAGGAATAATTCCTCTTAACGGTTTAGTAAGCATAGATGATTATTTATATAATGGTCCAAAATTTTTACATGCACGATAATCTGCTCCTTCCGGGTTAGAGCCGAATGCATTCCAGGCAGAAGGACGGAAAACCTTATCATCCTCTACATTATGCATACAAACAGGAATAGATAACATAGAAGCCAGTGAGATCAGATCAGCCCCTATATGTCCATAACTAATAGCTCCGTGATTTGCTCCCCAATAGTTCATAACAGAATACACATTTTTAAAATGGCCTTCGCCTGTAACCCTGGGAACAAAGAAAGTAGATGGCCAGGTTTTATCAGTCCGTTTATTTATGATATTAAAAACATGATCAGGGAATGTAGCAGTCCATCCTTCGGCGATCTGCAATACAGGTCCCAATCCCTTAACCAAGTTCAAACGGCACATAGTTACCGGCATTCCGGAACGGGTCAGAAAATTTGAAGAATAGCCATTGCCACGAAAATATTCAAGCGAAGCCGGATACCATGTCGTAGCTTGTAACATTTTATCCACTTCCTCATCCGTGATTTCCCAATAAGGTTTCATTATAGGTAAACCATTTCCATCTTCTTGTTGTCCTGTCCCATCCAATGTGGTCGAGCCTGAATTTATCAAGTGGATAGCTCCATCCGCCAGAAGCCCATCCGGTTTCCAACCACTCACACGCTCTATTGCTTCCGGACTCCAATAAGTTCTAACATCAGAAAATATCTGCGCACGGTTTGTCAATAAATAACCAAACAACATAGAAATACCATTCAAATGATCATCCTCTGTTGCAAAAGGAATAGGTGCTCTCTTTCCATTCCAGTCGAATGATGAATTTAAAATAGCCTCTGAGAAATCCCCATTCGGTAAGAAATCCGTCCATTGCCGCTGTCCTTGAAACCCTCCTACAATTGCATTATGCCCCATTGCCTCTTCTTCATATCCCATATCCCACAATTTGGAATTTCCAAACATCAGGTCACGCATGATGATCGTCATTTTAACAACAAACTCCCAATCTGCATCCTTTTGTTCACGCGTTTTACGAATAGATTCCGGATTGTAATCTTCTCCTTCCCGAGGCATGCAATTAGTCTTTGTCCATTCCAGTGCTTTTTCATATTCATCCTTATCATAAATATTCAATTGAATACGTCTAAGCAATTCCGAACAATCGACATACTCCGTACGCATGCCCAAATATTCCTGCAAAAAATCAGGATTCACAATAGAGCCGGCAATACCCATAGAAACAGAACCTATGGCCAGATACGACTTTCCACGCATCATGGCAACAGCCAATCCAGCTTTAGCAAAACGCAATAATTTCTCCTTTACATCCGAAGGTATTTCAGTATCTGTCACATCCTGAACATCTTTACCATAAATACCAAATGCAGGTAATCCCTTCTGATTATGAGCTGCCAAAGCCGCTGCCAAATAAACAGCCCCCGGGCGTTCTGTTGCATTAAATCCCCAGATAGCTTTCGGGATCAAAGGATTCATGTCAATCGTTTCAGAACCATAACACCAACAAGGCGTAACAGATAATGAGAGTCCAACTCCTTCTCTTTCAAATTTTTCAGCACAATTAGCTGCTTCTTTTACTCCACCGATACAGGTATCGGCAATAACACACTCTACCGGAGAACCATCCGGATAACACAATGTCTCACTATACAGCTTTTCAACCCGAATAGCTAACCCCATTGTCATTTCTTCCAATGACTCCCGAATACCACGACGTCGCCCATCAATAATAGGACGAATACCAATTTTAGGATAACAGTTTTTCATGATTTCATAAATTAGAATTATATTAAACGATTAACTCAAGGTAACACAACAATTTTAATTCTCTAAACAACTAATTTTCGCATATAATTAAACGATTAACTTTAAGAATTAAAAAAATATCTCCTTTCACAGTTGCAAACATAGTTAAGTTAAACGATTAATCAAAGATCTAATTACATGTTATTAAACAGTTTATTTTCATTTTCTCCGTAAATTATCCTTATTATTATCATTTAGAATAGACATAGCAGACATCTATTCATCAATTTCCAGAAACTTCTGCTGATTAATATTCAATAAACATATCCATTAATTTAATCGAATCTTTCAGTCTCTTTCTTCCTCTTTTTCCACAATTGGTAACTATTAAAAATATTCTGCCACAATACATACGATCCCGGCCCTACTGAAGAAACCGGATCGAGATAAGTATAAGACATCCAGATTGCGAGCACCGTATTCTTTTGTCCCAAAGCCTGTCCGGCACTGATACGGTCTTTATAAATAGTACCAATTCGTTTTCCGAGAAAGAATTGCAGGACACAGGTTATAAAACCGGCAAGCGCGATCAATATCTCCACTTCCACCGGAATAGTACTATGCGCCAGCGATTTTACAGTTTGAGCCGTGACGATAGCCAAAGCCATTCCCCACATATAAAAAGCCAGGTCATGAAAACCTAACAGGAAATGATGTATTTTCGGAAGGCAATACCGGAAGAACAAGGCCAGAAAGAACGGGAAAAGTAACAACGGAAATACCTTACTCAATATCTTCAGAAAAGCAGTAAAGAAAGTGACATCCGCATGAGGTTCGACCAACGGAAATATCAATGGCACAGCTACCGCAGCCAGGATATTCGATAATAAGGTATAAGTAGTCAGGCTCGACGCACTCCCACCTAACTTTCCTGTAATCACAGCCGCCGCCGTTGCCGTCGGACAGATCAGGCAGACCATTGCCGCTTCAAAGACTTCCCGGTAAGAACCTCCCATAGGGACAAAGATCAGCAGTGCAGCCAGCAGACATGATGAAACGATCTGAAACAGCAACAACCAACCATGCCACGGAGACGGCATCAGCTCCCTCCAATCTACTTTACAAAAAGTAAGCAACAACTGACCAAAGATTAAAAGCGGGGTTAGATACGAAACAAGCGTATTTACAAACGGTTTTGTCGGCTCCAGAAATGTAAAGTTGGCAAAAATAAAATATCCCAGTGCACCGGCCAGCATTGCAATAGGCAACGTCCAGTTTTTCAGAAAATTCAACATAGCACCTATCTTTAGATTTTCGGGACAAAGATAGGTATAATACTTAAACGAAGAGCCTCATTCGTCACGGAATGAGGCTCTCTTTTTTATTTATCTTCAGATCGGGAATCTTATTTTCTGAACGGCGCTTTCACCACCTGGGCTTTCAGGTTCCTGTTACGTACTTTCACGAAGATTTCCGTACCGGCCTTAGCATACTCAGGTTTCACATATCCCATACCGATACCTTTCTTCAATACAGGAGACATCGTTCCGGAAGTAACCACACCGATCACCTGGTCTTCGGCATTGACGATCTCGTAACCATGACGGGGTATACCCTTGTCTATCAGCTCGAATGCACATAACTTACGGCTTACGCCCTCTTTCTTCTGACGTTCCAGTTCTGCACGGTTGGTAAATTCTTTTCCTTCGGCAAACTTGGTGATCCAACCCAGACCGGCTTCAATCGGAGAAGTCGTATCATCCAGGTCGTTACCATACAGGCAGAAGCCCATTTCCAGACGAAGCGTATCGCGGGCACCCAGACCGACGGGCTTGATACCTTCCGGCTTTCCGGCTTCGAAGATGGCATTCCAGATCGTCATAGCATCATCCGGATAGAAATAGAGTTCAAAACCTCCGGCACCGGTATAACCCGTGTTAGAGATAATGACGTTCCTGCATCCGGCAAATTCACCTGTTACAAATGAATAATAAGGAATAGAAGAAAGATCGACCGGAGTAAGGCGTTGCAGCACTTCAGTCGCTTTCGGCCCCTGGATAGCCAGCTGGGCTGTACGGTCGGAAGAGTTTTCGAGCTCTGCTCCCACTGTGTTATGGCTCACACACCAATCCCAGTCTTTCGCAATGTTACCGGCATTTACAACCAGCAGATATTTTTCCGGTTCGTAATGATAAACCAGCAGGTCGTCCACAATACCGCCCTTATCATTCGGGAAGCAAGTGTATTGTGCCTTACCCAAAGGTAAAACAGAAGCATCATTGGATGTGATGCCCTGGATAAAGGCCAGTGCGTTCGGGCCTTTTACCCAGAACTCACCCATGTGAGATACATCAAATACACCTACACCGTTCACAACGGTCATGTGTTCGTCAATGATGCCGGTATATTCGATTGGCATGTTATAGCCGGCAAATTCGTGCATTTTTGCTCCCAATGCGATATGCACATCGGTAAACGGAGTTGTTTTCATGTTATTATTCGTTTAAGATTTCTGAGCTAGCAGCTCGGTTATTTTTATTATGGTTTGCATACTTTTTTCCAGTGAACCCACCGGAAGGAACTCGTAACGTCCGTGGAAGTTCAGCCCGCCTGCAAAGATATTCGGGCAGGGCAATCCCATGAACGACAGACGGGCTCCGTCCGTACCGCCACGGATCGGCTTAACCAGCGGCTTAACGCCGACAGCTTCCATCGCTTCGAACGCCAGGTCTACGATATATTTCTTCGGTTCAACCACTTCACGCATATTATAATACTGATCGCGAAGTTCGAGCGTTGTGCTGCCCGGATGAATCTCATTCATACGTTTTACCAGCAGGCGCAACTGTTCTTTCTTCTCTTCAAACAAGGTACGTACATGGTCGCGGATGATATAAGACAAGGAAGCCTCTTCAACCGTTCCGGACATATTGGTCAGATGATAAAAGCCTTCATAACCAGCCGTATGTTCCGGTCGCTGTGAGACAGGCAACCAGGAAGCGAACTCGATAGCCAGCAGCGAAGCATTCAGCATCTTATTCTTTGCATAACCCGGATGCACATTCAATCCTTTGAAAGTCACCTTTGCTCCGGCCGCATTGAAGTTCTCATACTCCAGTTCGCCGATCTGTCCGCCGTCGATGGTATAAGCCCATTCGCAACCGAACTTCTCCACGTCGAAATGGTCGGCACCCTGTCCGATCTCTTCGTCAGGAGTAAAGCCGATACGAATCTTTCCATGTTCGATTTCCGGATGGTCTTTCAGATACTGAACAGCCGAAATGATAGCTGCTACGCCAGCTTTATCGTCGGCACCCAGCAAGGTCTTACCGTTGGTCACGATAATATCCTGGCCTTTATAGTCGTTCAGTTCAGGGAACATCACGGGAGAAAGTACGACATTCTCTTCTGCACACAACACGATATCGCCGCCTTTATAGGATACGATACGGGGGGTTACGTTCTTACCGGACATATCCGGGCTGGTATCCAGGTGCGCAATAAAACCGATGGTCGGTACCTTCTTCGCCGTATTGGCGGGAAGCGTAGCCATCAGATAACAATTGTCATCCAGGGTAATATCTTCCAGACCGATTGCTTCCAGTTCCTTTTCCAATTCAAGGGCAAGCACCAGCTGTCCGGGAGAACTGGGCGTTGTGCCCCTCTCTTCGTCCGACTGCGTGTCGAACGTAACGTACTTCAAAAATCTCTCTGTCAGATTCATAAGGCTGTGTTTTTTAGAAACAGCTTGACCCGTCGTAGCAATGCGTACAAACACACTCCTTAGGCAAGCCGATCGATTGAATTAAATCTTCTACGGTGTTAAATTTGAGCGTGGTGATGTTCAACTGTTCACGGATACGCTCAACAAGGTTATTATATTGTTCGGTACCCGTTGTGGAATACTTATCCAGATCTTTTGCATCATCACCCTCTATTTCCTTAACAATCCGGCGGGCAATAAGTTCGAGATGAGATTTGGAAGCAGAGAAGCCTACAAACGGGCATGCATGCAGGATAGGCGGACATCCGATACGCATATGTACCTCTTTTGCCCCGTATCCATACAGTATATTTACATTATCGCGAAGCTGTGTTCCGCGCACGATCGAGTCATCACAGAAGATCACCCGCTTGCCACGCAGCAGTTCACGATTAGGGATCAATTTCATTTTAGCCACCAGGTCGCGCACAGCCTGGTTAGCCGGAGTAAAGCTACGCGGCCATGTCGGCGTATATTTTACAATGGCACGGCGGTAAGGAATACCTTTTCCTTCGGCATAACCCAGAGCCATACCGATACCCGAATCGGGAATACCGGAAACGAAATCGGCTTCCACCTCATCCTTTTTAGCCATCGAAACACCGCTGGCATAACGGGAAGCGTCCACATTCACTCCTTCATATTCAGACACCGGATATCCGTAGTACACCCAAAGGAAAGAGCAAACCTGCATCTTCTTATTCGGTTTACGCAATTGTGTCATCTTATCAGCAGTAAGATGTACTATTTCGCCGGGGCCTACATTATATTCTACTTCATATCCCAGGTTCGGGAAACTGCAAGGTTCGCTGGTTGCGGCATAAGCGCCTTCCTTCTTACCTATTAATATAGGTGTACGTCCCCATTTGTCGCGGGCGGCAATAATACCGTCTTCGGTAAGGATCAGCATCGAGCAGGAGCCTTTTACCTTTTCGTGTACGAGTTCTATTCCTTCCAGAAAAGTCTTGCCCTGAGAGATAAGCAATGAGATCAATTCGGTTTGATTGGTTTGTCCGGAACTAAGTTCGGAGAAGTGACAACCTTTATCCAACAATTCTTTCTCCAGCTCGTCCAGATTATTCACCTTTGCAACCGTTACTACGGCATATTTGCCCAAATGAGAATTAAAGAAGATCGGCTGCGGATCTGTATCGCTGATGATACCTATACCTGAATTTCCCTGAAATTTATCCAGTTCACTTTCAAAACGTGTACGGAAATAAGAATTTTCCAGATTATGGATAGAACGTTTAAATACGCCATTGTGAAGAGTTGCCATACCGCCTCTGCGGGTTCCCAAGTGAGAATTGTAATCTGTGCCGTAGAATAAGTCGGTAGCACAAGCCGAGTTAGAAATAGTTCCGAAAAAACCACCCATTGTTCTTACTATTTTTGATTTTTGAATTAGGACACAAATGTACAAGAATATTTAGACATATACCAAACCTGATAGTATTCTATCTAAAAATTATAATGGAAACATCTCAAACCTTAATATATATCCGTAAGCATTCGGTGTAGTGTATATAAACAACCGCTGAATGCTGCTTATGGAAACAGTATTACCAAAACTGTTTCACTACTATGAAACAAGTGTTTCACCTAGGAGAAACAACTGTTCCATCCAAGTGAAACACTTTTTCTAAAGAGTGTTTCATATCGGAAAGAAATAGACTTTCGACTAAAACTACGGTAAACAAAGAGCACCGACACATAGTAAACATTTTTTAACTACACCAAAAACAAAAGGTTTCCAGCCATTTAGAAACAAATATCACTCCCGGTAAAAGAAAACGCTTGCATTGTAAAAAATAATATCTACTTTTGCACCCGGGTAAGTCCTACACGGCATGCTCCCTCGGAATCCCCCAGGGTTTGACCGCAGCAAGGGTACTTGGTTGTAGCGGCGCGATGTAGTAAGCTTACCCACCTGCCTCTTTAGCTCAGTTGGCCAGAGCACGTGATTTGTAATCTCGGGGTCGTTGGTTCGAATCCGACAAGAGGCTCTCCAAAAGAGGAAGTTTATTTATGTAAACTTCCTCTTTTTTTTATTATCATAATTGCATATTCTTGCAAAAGGATTAATTTTGCTGATGTAAACATTAAAACAGCAATATACATGGAAGAAAATAAAGGTTTACTATTAAAAAGCGCAATGACTTATGGCCTGGCCATGGGGATTTTCTGGGTGATAAAGTATCTGTTCTTTATTTTCAGTAATACAATGCCCTCTCTTAATATTGTTTATCTGGGATTGACACTGCTCGTTCCGTTTATCGCCTACTATCTGACCAAACGATATAAACAAGATATCGGAGGAACAATCAGTTTCTTCCACGCCTGGCGTTTCGGTACGATGCTGTATTTCTTCGCAGCCCTGATCGTGGCATTGGAACACTTTGTGTTTTTCCAGTTCATCGCACCTGCCGACTTCCTGTCGAACTCGATCAACCAGATGATAGATGTACTGAAAGATTCACAGGTGAGTACCGAAGTGATGGAGGCTGTCGGAAAAACAAACTTCACTCCTATCCATATGGCTATTCAAGGTATCTTTAACAATATATTTTACGGCATCATACTTTCTATCCCGGTAGCTGCCATTTTATGCAGAAATAATGAAACCGGAAATGTCGGACAAGCATAACAAGGAGAAACAAGACAAATAATGGACATATCAGTAGTTATTCCGTTGTATAACGAAGCTGAATCACTTCCCGAACTGGAAGCATGGATTGAGCGGGTAATGAAAGAAAATAACTTTACTTACGAAGTTATATTTATAAATGACGGGAGTACGGACAACTCATGGGAAGTAATCGAAGAGTTACAACAAAAGAACGCATGCGTCAGAGGCGTTAAGTTCCGTCGTAATTATGGTAAGTCACCCGGGTTGCACTGCGGTTTCCAGCGTGCCAAAGGGGATGTGATCATAACGATGGATGCCGACTTGCAAGACAGTCCGGACGAGATCCCCGAACTGTACCGTATGATCAAGGAAGACGGTTACGACCTCGTTTCCGGATGGAAAAAGAAACGCTACGATCCATTATCGAAAACAATACCAACCAAGCTGTTCAACGCAACAGCCCGCAAGTTTTCGGGGATAAACAACCTGCATGACTTCAACTGCGGACTGAAAGCATATAAGAATATTGTAATAAAGAATATAGAAGTGTATAACGATATGCACCGGTATATTCCTTATCTGGCTAAGATCGCAGGTTTTCATAAGATCGGCGAAAAGGTCGTGCAACACCAGGCACGTAAATACGGTACTACTAAGTTCGGGCTGAACCGTTTCGTGAACGGTTACCTCGATTTAATTACACTGTGGTTTACTTCCAAGTTCGGAAAGAAACCGATGCATTTCTTTGGTTTGTGGGGAAGCGTTATGTTCTTTATCGGTTTTATAGCTTTGGTGATCGTACTGAGCATGAAACTGATCTCGATGTTCTCCGGTGATTTGCGTCCGCTTGTGACGAACTCACCTTTCTTCTATATCTCGCTTACCGCAATGATATTGGGAACACAGATGTTCCTTGCCGGATTTATCGGCGAGCTGATATCCAGAAATGCACCTAACCGGAATAATTACAAGATAGAAACGGAAATATAAATACGTATTCCGGAGTTATTCGCCCGGACTCCGAAAGAAAAGGAAGGCGACGCTAAAGGTTAGCAAAAGGGAAACTTTTAAGTTATGTCAATTATAGAAATAGTGTTACTAGCTATCGGTTTATCGATGGATAGTTTAGCCGTGTCTGTGACCGGCGGTGCAATGATACGTAAATGCACCGTTTGCAATATGGTTAAGATAGGCTCTTTTATGGGGATCACACAAGCGGTAATGACGGTTCTGGGTTATCTGGCAGGGATCGGGTTCCAGAAATACATTACAGCTTTCGACCACTGGATCGCTTTCATTCTTTTATTGTACCTGGGAAGTAAAATGATTTACGACAGTACACAGGAAGAGGATGAAGAATGTAAAGCCAACCCACTTTGCAACAAGACATTGTTCGGGTTAGCCATTGCTACGAGCATTGATGCGATGGCAATCGGCATATCACTGGCGATTCTTAAATCGGATATTGTCATACAGGCATCCCTGATCGGTATCGTTACTTTCCTGATGTCCGTTTCCGGTGTTTACTTCGGAAGCCGCTTTGGACGCAAGGTCGACTTAAAGCTCGACCTGATCGGAGGACTGATACTGATCGGCATCGGAGCTAAAATATTAATAGAACATTTGTTCTTCAGTTAAGAGATACCATTATGAAAAGCCAGGAGTTACGCAGACTAGCCCCGGAAATCGACTCACTCCGCCTTGGTAGCGGATGGAGCATCGGTGACCTCAGCAAGCCCCAGATCATCGTTGAAAGCAGTTACGGACACAGCCATCCCGGCAGTGCCCACCTGAACACACTGGTCGAAGAAGCCGGAAAAGGCGTTGGCGACGCCGGAGGACGGGCAGCCAATTATTATGTAACCGATATCTGCGACGGAGAAGCACAGGGGCACGATGGAATGAATTATTCGCTGGTATCACGCGACATCATGGCCGCCATGATGGAGATACATGTAAAAGCGACTCCTTTCGATGCCGGGGTATTTATCACCAGCTGCGATAAATCCGTACCGGCTCACCTGATGGCTATTGCCCGCCTGAATATGCCGGCTATACTTGTGCCCGGCGGAATCATGAAAGCCGGCCCCAATCTCCTGACATTGGAACAGATAGGCAAATACAACGCACAATACGAGCGTAAGGAGATCAGCGAAGAGCAATTCCTGGCTTATAAAAAAGATGCTTGTCCGTCCTGCGGTGCTTGTTCGTTTATGGGAACAGCTTCCACCATGCAGGTGATGGCCGAAGCATTAGGTATCGCTTTGCCCGGCTCGGCTCTGATCCCTACCCATATACATTATTTAAAAGAGACTTCCCGGCGTGCCGGTCAACGTGCCGTCGAACTGGGTACAGAAGAGTTACTTCCTTCCGACATTCTTACTATCGACGCCTTTAAAAATGCGATCATGGTACATGCCGCCATAGCCGGATCGAGCAACAGCCTGCTACATTTACCGGCTATCGCACACGAACTGGGCATCCAGCTTCCCCCTGAACTATTCGATGAAATACACCGGAAAATACCTTTTCTGCTGAATATACGTCCAAGCGGATTCTGGCCGGGCGAATATTTCTGGTATGCAGGAGGTGTTCCGGCTATCATGGAAGAGCTGAAAGATGTCCTGAACCTGGATGTACGAACCGTTACAGGTAAATGTCTGGGAGAAAACCTGGAAACTCTCCGTCAGAACGGCTTTTATGATGGATGCCGTAAATATCTGCCGGCACTTGGAGTGAAGGTCGGCGATATTATCAAGACTTTCGATAATCCGATCCGCAAACAAGGAGCGATTGCCATATTAAAAGGGAACCTTGCCCCGGAAGGAGCCGTAGTAAAACACGCCGCCATCTCCCCCAACCTGATGCAGGCCACGTTGACAGCACGTGTATTCGACAGCGAAGAAGAGGCATTACAAGCCGTATTGCAAAAAGATATCCATCCGGGCGATGCCGTCTTTATCCGCCATGAAGGCCCGAAAGGAAGCGGTATGCCCGAAATGTTCTATACGACGGAAGCAATCGCATCCGATCCGGAACTGGCGGAAAGCATTGCCCTTATTACCGACGGACGTTTTTCCGGTGCAACCCGTGGCCCGGCTATCGGCCATGTCTCACCGGAAGCATACGAAGGTGGCCCCATTGCCCTGGTTGAAGACGGCGACCTGATCCATATCGATATTCCGGCACGCAAGCTGGAGATAACAGGAACGAACGGCATACAACAAACTCCGGAAGAGGTAGACCGTATACTTTCGGAACGCCGTATGCTATGGAGTAAGCCCGCTTCCCGCCATACGCATGGCATTCTCGATATATTTACGCACAACAGCGCTTCGCCCATGAAAGGGGCTTATATGGAGAACAGAAATGCTTAAACATTTGATATTAGTTGAAATACAATAAATTTTAGTATCTTTGCCGACCTAAAATTTAAAAGAGATGTATAAGAAAATCGGCTTTCTGGCAAGTCTATGGATAGTTATTTTCACTGCTTGTACAAACCAGAAACAATATTTTGAAGAGAGTGGTTCCGTATTTCATACGCTCTACCATATCAAGTACGAGGCCCCAGAGTTACTGACAGAAAAGATTGACGCTGAATTCCAGAAATTTAATCTTTCATTGAACCCGTTCAACCCGAACTCCATCATAGCCAAAGTGAACCGGAACGAACCTGTAGAAGCAGACGATTGGTTTATCGAGGTATTCAACAAGGCTACAGAAGTCTCCAATAACTCCGAAGGCCTGTTCGACATCACCTGTGCCCCGCTGATTAATCTTTGGGGATTCGGTTTCAGCAAGATGGACAGTGTAACTCCGCTAATGATCGACAGTATCAAACAGTTTGTCGGTTATCAGAAAGTAAAACTAAACGGACGACAGGTTGTTAAAGACGATCCGCGTACCTTACTGAACTGCTCTGCCATCGCTAAAGGATACGCCAGCGACATAATCGCCCGTCTGCTCGAACGCGAAGGCGTAAAGAATTATATGGTTGAAATCGGTGGAGAAGTAACGATGAAAGGAGTCAACCAGAATGGAGACTGCTGGCGCATCGGTATCAATAAACCGGAAGACGATTCCACCGGAATAAGAAATGAGATAGATGAAGTAGTTCAGCTATGTAAAAAAGGCGGCGTTGCCACCTCCGGTAATTACAGGAATTATTATGTAAAAGACGGCAAAAAATACGCGCATACGATCGATCCGCGTACAGGATATCCGTCTGAACAGAATATCTTAAGCGCAACAATCGTTGCAGACGACTGCATCACGGCAGATGCCTATGCAACTGCTTTCATGGCGATGGGACTTGAAAAAGCACGCCAGGCAGCCAAAAACATTCCCGGTATTGAATATTATGTAATCTACTCCGATGAAAATGGTAAACATCAGATAGAATACTCCAAAGGTATGCTTCAATATCTACCCGACAGGCAGTCTGAAGCAATACTGAACGAGTAATATTTTTTTATGAAGAATTTTTTTAATCAGTTCGAATGTAAAGAAGTTAAAGCAAAAGAAGTAGCATACGACACGGAGTCGATTGGTAATGTATTACTTTTTGTTACAGTCGGAAAACTTCTTATCAGCTCAACGACATCGACACCGGCCATAGAACTAAACGAAGGACATTTTGTATTGCTACCAGCAGAGAATCGTTATTTCATTACGGCCGTTACAGATGCAAAAACAGTGTTAATGCATGCAGGAAGCTTATCAGCAATGATCACAGAAGATCCCGAATGGAATCCGGAAAGACCGGTGATCCTTCCGATCTTCCCTTCATTAGCTAAGACGATCTACTTGCTTGAATCCTATCAAAAAGAAGAAAAGACGAAGCTTAATTAAAAGCTTTTGATCAGGAATGACGGATTTATCCGGAAATAAATCCCGGCAGAGAAACTGGTAGCACTACCGGATTTACGGATTCCGTCAACTCCCTGCTCATACATGTTGACAGGCAGATGTTGATAGACATCAACATCTACGCCCACGGAAAAGCCTTTTCCGAAACTCCGGGAGTATTCCAGTCCCAGATATACCAAATTTTGCCCGTCGAACGTTACACCATCCATTGACGTCGACACTGCACCATAAAAAGGACTGCCAAACATCGAGATGAATTTATTACTGTTCCAATAAGAGGCCTTCACACGGAAATCATAAATATCGGCAGAAGCCCGGACATAAAAACCAGAGCCGCTACCATAAGGCCATAAGTCGCCGGCTTGCTGGTAATAACCGGCCACGTCAAACTCCAGGTTCACATTTTTAACTATCGGATTACCCGTATTCCAGACAGCCCCGGCACCAACAGCCCCGTTCATCAAGGTCTGAACAGAATTGGTGTAGATCGTATCAATCTCCCCTCCTCTATGCTGAGCAAGCCCCTGCAACGGCATATAGAAATGAAAACGCGACTCCGGATCATTCAACTTATATCGGGCCGATAGTCCGACTGTAAACGCTTCCTGATGCGTGTCGCCATGAAATATAAAGCTTTCCCAGTTCACCCAGACATCCAGGTCGAACCGGCGGGAATCATACAGCAGTTGCAAACCGGCTTCAGGGTCGGCGGTCAGGTTCAGTTCAGGATTATACAACGGTTCGATAAGGTTATGATTCGCTCCCCCATAAATATCTCCCAATACGATATTTACATGATCCGACAATGCCATCTGTGCACGAAAAAAAGGAAGCACATGAAAGCCATGCTGATACTGGTTCCCCTTCCAGGCCGCTATGTCCTGATAAGCCAGGCTCGGATATTTTGTAGCTCCCCAGTAACGCAACATATATGCACCGACCTCAAGCTTGATATTACTTAACGGATAAAATACCACTTTAGGCTGAACCCATAATCCGGGCAAGGAATACCCCTTCATGGTAGAGCCTGAATATTCATTGTCTTTAAAGAAACTTATATTATCCAGTTCTACGGATAATTGCCCTTTCTTATCCGGGTCAATCCGGTGATCCGATTTAAATACACGTTCGGGGATTTGCGCAGAGATAGTTTGTATGGCTAACAAACCCATAAGCACAAGAGTTATCGTTTTCATTTGTTTTCTAAATTTGCAGCAAACGTAAGAAATTATCAGCATAAATAAAAAGGGATACGGAAGTTTTACCTTCCATATCCCTTTTAATATCCTATTTGTTAAAACTAGCTCAACGTCTCGGAGTAGCTTCTTTAACAACCATCTGACGACCTTCGTATTCAGCACCGTCCAATTCTTTGATCGCATTTCTTGCTTCGCTTTCATTAGTGAACTCAGCGAATGCAAAACCTTTAGATCTGTTAGTGTCGCGATCAATGATTAACTTAACTGATTCTACAACTCCATACTCTTCCAGAACCTGCTGTAAATCAGATTCTCTAACCCGGTAATTCAGGTTACCAATGTAAATATTCATACAAAAATGATATAAAATAATTAATAAAAAAGGGAAACAAATAATCTTGGAAAGGTCGATTACTACAAAATAAATTCATTTTTGAATATTACATCGGAGATAAAAGAGCTATTTCTGAAAACTATGTTGTTCACTTGGGACAAAGAAAAGTATTTTTATTTGATAAATCATCATAATCACGAATTTATTTGCCTCCTAATTTACATTTTATAATTTTGTAACATAAAAAACAGGGCATGAAGCATATAGCCGAACTGCCATATTACAATACGTCCGGATAAAACAGATTTCTACGAAGTCATACTTTAACAGATATATCCGGACAAGTTAATGGAAATTATAGTATTTTTGACCAATTATATCGCATATTTATCCTTTTTAATCCAAATAAGAAGGGCTAAATTTGCACAATTATTTTTGAACTTGAATTGACATGGAAAAAATCGAAGTAAAAGATGCCAAGGGAAAACTTGGCATTCTCGTTGTGGGTGTAGGTGGTGCAGTCTCTACCACTATGATAACAGGAACATTAGCCGCCCGTAAAGGGTTAGCCAAACCAATCGGATCGATCGCTGAAATGGCGACCATGCGTTTGGAAAATGGAGAAGAGAAAGCAATCAAGGACATTGTTCCTTTGGCAGACCTGAACGATATCGTATTCGGCGGATGGGATATATTCTCCGATAACGCATACGAAGCTGCCATGTATGCTGAAGTATTGAAAGAAAAAGACCTGAACACTGTAAAAGACGAGCTGGAAGCTATTAAGCCAATGCCGGCTGCCTTCGATCACAATTGGGCCAAGCGCTTAAACGGTACACATATCAAACAAACTACTTCCCGTTGGGATATGGTAGAGCAGATCCGCCAGGACATCCGCGATTTCAAAGCAGCCAACAACTGCGAACGTATAGCTGTGTTATGGGCTGCAAGTACTGAAATTTACATTCCTCTGTCAGAAGAACATATGTCGCTTGCTGCACTGGAAAAGGCAATGAAAGAAAACAACACGGAAGCAATCTCTCCAAGTATGTGCTACGCCTATGCAGCCATCGCAGAAGGCGCTCCGTTCATCATGGGTGCCCCTAACCTGTGCGTAGATACGCCTGCCATGTGGGAATTCTCCAAACAGATGAATGTGCCTATTTCCGGTAAGGACTTCAAAAGCGGACAGACACTGATGAAAACCGTACTCGCTCCGATGTTCAAAACACGTATGCTGGGTGTAAGCGGTTGGTTCTCTACCAACATCTTAGGAAACCGCGACGGCGAAGTACTCGACGATCCTGCAAACTTCAAAACAAAAGAAGTGAGTAAGCTGTCTGTAATCGACAACATCTTCGAACCTGAAAAATACCCGGATCTTTATGGAGACGTATATCATAAGGTACGTATCAACTACTATCCGCCGCGTAAAGACAATAAGGAAGCATGGGATAACATCGACATCTTCGGATGGATGGGATATCCGATGGAGATCAAGGTAAACTTCCTTTGCCGCGACTCTATCCTTGCCGCTCCTATCGCGCTCGACCTGGTGTTGTTCAGTGACCTTGCCATGCGTGCCGGTATGTCCGGTATTCAGACCTGGTTGTCATTCTTCTGCAAGAGCCCGATGCATGATTTCGAACACCAGCCTGTTCACGACCTGTTCCAGCAGTGGAGAATGGTTAAACAGACGCTGCGTGATATGATCGGTGAAAAAGCGCCCAGTTATCTGGATTAATAAAACACATACAGAAATAAAGGTTTCTTCTTTCCGTGAAAAGCTTGCCTTCTCACAGAAAGAAGAAATTCTTTTCGTATATCACTCTTTATAATTCAAACAAATTCTGAATATGGATTATGCAATCATTGCAGCAGGCGAGGGTTCCCGGTTGGTGCAAGAAGGTGTTAAATGGCCCAAACCATTAGTACAGCTAAATGGGATAACTCTGATAGACCGTCTGATCAATGTCTTCCTGAAAAATGATGCGTCTTCTATTAGTATTATTGTAAATGAGGAAATGACAGAAGTACAGGAGCACCTGCAGAAGCTGGAACTTCCGGTTCCTTTCTACCTGCTGGTAAAGTCCACCCCCAGTTCGATGCACAGTTTTCACGAGCTCAGCCATTACCTGGACAGCGACAATATCTGCCTGACAACTGTCGATACCATTTTCAAGGAAGATGAATTCAGTGGATATATACAAGAATTCCTGAAAGAAAGCCGGTTGGACGGTCTGATGGCCGTAACCGATTTTATCGATGACGAAAAACCTTTATACGTAGATACAGACAACGATTTAATGATCCGCGGCTTTTTAGATAAACAGGGAGAACCCGCATGTACTTATATATCCGGCGGGATCTACTGCCTGAGACGTTCCGGACTTACCGTTCTGAACAACGCTATCGAACAGGGTATGTCGCGCATGCGCAACTATCAGCGTCAGCTTATAGCCGAAGGCTTAAGACTGAAAGCCTACCCGTTCAGCAAAATCGTAGATGTCGACCACGCAGAAGATATCAAAAAGGCCGAAGAGTTTTTAAAAGATTAAACAATGAGTAAACTAACAATAGCAGGTATCCGCCGGGAAAATCAATTCTCCCCCAACCATATTGGAAACGATGCCGCCATCTTTTCGCTGACCGTTCAGCATTTGCGCGATCTGGGATGTGAAGTGAACGAATATATAGAATCAGACCTGATTATACGTAAATTTGAGGAAACAGCCATCTTCAATATGGTACGTAACTGGACTTCCATCCATAAGCTTCAGCAAATGGAAGACGAGGGATACACCGTTATCAACTCCGGCTATGGGATTGAAAACTGTACACGCGAGAAAATGACCCGCCTGTTAATGTCGAACAACATCTCACATCCTGCCAGCCTGATCCTTCCTACCGATGAAGATCCGACCGCTGCGCTCGAAGAAGCCGGTTTCTATACAAGCTGGATCAAACGCGGTGATTTCCATGCCATCCACCGGGAAGATGTCACGTATGTAAGAAACCCGGAAGAAGCCAAAACAATTCTGAAAGAATACGCTATCCGCGGAATAAAAACAGCTGTGATCAATGAACATCTGGTAGGCGATCTGGTCAAATTCTATGGAGTGACCGAAACCGATTTCTTTTACTGGTTCTATCCATCCAACCAGCATCACAGCAAATTCGGTTTAGAACAAATAAACGGAACGGCCAAAGGCATTCCGTTCGACGAGTCAAAGCTGCTGCAGCTTTGCAGTCAGGCTGCGGAAGTTCTGAATATACATATTTATGGTGGCGACTGCATCATATCCGAAGACGGTTCCATCCGGTTGATCGACTTCAACGACTGGCCAAGTTTTGCCCCTTGCAGAGACGAAGCTGCTCCCCGGATAGCCCGCCGCATCTATAACTTAATCAACAAATAATGGAAGGAGCAAAACAGAAACCCAATATAGAATCGACTCTCAAATCTTTGGACACGGAAGAGTTTATCGATATTCATTTCTATCGCCCGATAGGTTATCGTTGGGCATTGTTCTTCAACAAACTGGGAGTATCGCCCAATGCCATCACCGTTGCCAGCATATTCATTGGGATTGCGGCAGGTATCTGCTTCTATTTCCAGAGCCTGACGATCAATGTTGTAGGAATGCTGCTGCTTGTCTGGGCTAACTCCTACGACAGTGCAGACGGACAGCTGGCCCGCATGACAGGTAAAAAGACTCCACTGGGACGTATCCTTGACGGAGCTGCCGGCGACTGCTGGTTCATAGCTATCTATGCCGCTATCTGTCTCCGTCTCACTCCGGAATGGGGTATCTGGATATGGATATTTGCCGCTATCACCGGTTTTTTCCATAGTAAACAGGCGGCTATGGCCGATTACTACCGGAACATTCATCTGCTATTCCTCAAGGGGAAAGCCGGAAGCGAACTGTCCTACTCTCCTATTCTAAAAGAGAAATACAAGACTATGAGCTGGAAAAAGGATTTTATCTACAAGCTTTTCGAAACGTTCTATATTAACTATACAGTCGGGCAGGAAGCTTTGAGTCCTAAGTTCCAGAAGATGATGAACATCATCCGTACCAAATATCATGACGAGGCGCCGGAATGGTTCCGTCAGGCCTTCCGCAAGAAGAGCCTTCCGATGATGAAATATACGAATATGCTGTCATTCAACACACGCGTAATCGCATTATTCATCAGCTTGTTTATCGATATGCCCTGGTTGTATTTCGCATTTGAAATAACTGTTCTGAATATAATGCTGGTATATATGATATATACGCACGAGCATTTTTGCACGGTATTTACGAAAGAACTTGAATCAAAATCATAATTAATATGTTCGAATCAGACAAGATCAAAGGGATCATTTTCGATTACGGCGGTACCATCGACAGCAACGGTATGCATTGGGCTGAAGTGATCTGGATGGCTTACCAGGCGGAAGAAGTGCCGGTAAGCAAAGAAACCTTCCGCGAAGCCTATGTGCATGGCGAGCGGACTCTGGGCAAAAATCCGATCGTACAACCGCATCACACTTTCCTCGATATGCTGCGCCTGAAAACGGACTTGCAAATCGAATGGCTCAAAGCTGGTGATTTTCTCCCGGAAGAACTGGCCACTCCCGGATTAAAACAACGGTTGGCAGACTGGTGCTACGCCTATGCCCGTAAATCGATAGACTCGGCCCGTCATATACTCGCCGCTCTATCCCGAAAATACCCGCTGGTACTGGTATCCAATTTCTATGGGAATGTCGAAGCTGTATTGAAAGACTTTCATCTGGATTGTTATTTCCGATCGATCGTCGAATCGGCTGTAGTCGGCATCCGTAAACCCGACCCGGCAATATTCCGGTTAGGTGTAAAAGACCTACTGCTACCGGCAGAAGAGATTGTCGTGATCGGTGATTCTTACGACAAAGACATCGTTCCTGCCACTTCCATCGGCTGTAAAACGATCTGGCTGAAAAGTATCGGTTGGAGCGAATACGAAGGGAATGAAACGGCAGACCTCGTGATCACCGACTTCGCAGAACTGGAACAAACGTTCGGCCTATAGGCATTTCGACCATCAAAAGTTCAATAGAGACCTTTCCAAAAATAAAAGTCGCCCTATCTTTGTAAGAAAAAAGATAGGGCTTTATTATGATAAAAAAATACGCTTTACTGCTGCTTATCACACTTACCTCGTGTGATCTGATCGATTATCACCCGTATGACGGAAGAATATCAGATAAAGAAGACAAAAACATCAATGCAATAAATATTGCCAGGATAGAAAATGCCTGCATGAATAAAGATACGATCCGTTTCGTCTTTATCGGAGATACACAACGCTGGTATGATGAAACTGACGACTTCGTGAAACACGTCAACCGGCAGGACTCCATCGATTTCGTTATTCACGGCGGAGACCTGACTGATTTCGGTATCAAAAAGGAATACCTCCTCCAACATTCCATCCTATCCAAACTGAATGTACCTTACATAGCCCTGATCGGCAACCATGACATTATCGGTAAAGGTGACCTGGTATATGAAGATTTATATGGTGACGAGAATTTCTCCTTCCGTGCAGGAGGCTCCCCTTCAAATGGAGGAAATATCCGTTTCATCTGCCTGAATACGAATGCGCTTGAATACGACTACTCTACACCGGTACCCAACTTTACCTTTATCAAGGAACAGCTCAAAGAGACGACGGAAGAGGATAAACGTACTGTCTTCGTCATGCACGTTCCACCGGGAAGCGACCAGTTTAACAACAATGTATCGGATATATTCCAGGAAAAGATCAGGGAGTTTCCCTCTCCCCTTTTCTGCCTGCATGCGCATGAACATAGTTTTAAAGCACGCGACCTGTTCAATGACGGGATTATCTATTATGGCTGTGACAATATCGGGAAACGAACTTATCTTATCTACACTATAACACCGGATGGCTATTCATATGAAATCATTAAATACTAAATATCTCCTACTGTTTTTATTCTTACCCCTCTCATTTTGTGTCAATGCGCAAGATAGCATTCCTGCTCCTACCTTGTATGAAAGGCATGTGGAAAGATATACCTCGTTCTGGGAGAATCTGATCCCACGATACAGCAAAATACAATTTGCAGGCTCCATAGGCATGTTCTCTTTCGGATTGGGATGGGATTATTACCGCCATCACTGGGAGACAGACCTGTTATTCGGGTTCGTACCCAAATCGACCCGTAATCTGAGTGCGGAAAATGCCAAAAGACGTCATGCAATGGCAACCTTTACACTGAAGCAGAATTATATCCCCTGGCGGGTTCCTTTACATAAAAGCATCGATTTCGAACCACTGACAACAGGTTTGTATATCAGCACCCTGCTCGACCGGGATTATTGGGTACATAGCCCCGGCAAATACCCCGACGGATATTACTTCTTCCCGACACGGATACGTACCCACATCTTCCTGGGCGAACGCGTCACCTTCAAATTCAACAACCCTGGGCGATGGCATAAATCCGTCACCCTCTTTTATGAACTCAGTACATGCGACTTGTATCTCCTCAGCAAATTCGGAAACAAATACCTCAAACCGAAAGATTACCTGAGCCTGTCGTTCGGGCTGAAGTTCCAAATATTATAACAAAAGAACGGGAAGCTGCCGCTGCAGTCTTCCCGTTTTCTTTAATAAACTACATAAAACACTTAAAAGAACAAACTTCTGGTTTAGAATGCAACACCAAAGCGTACACCCCAGTTATTTATTCCATCCATGGAATAAGTCAAGACTTTACTTTTATTTGTTGCATAATTATAGTAAGCGGCTACATGCAAACCGAATTTCTTTTCCGGAGTAAAGAAAATATTCATACCGACTTCAGGAGCTACATAAAATCCCCACTGACGGTCGTATACTTTCATTACATTCATATAAGTCGACATTTCGCTGTATTCAGTACCTAATTTAGCTGAAATATAAGGTTCGAACTGACCTTCGCGGGTAAAGCTATAGCGGAAAGCCGCACCGAAAGGCAACTGGAACAAAGAATGCTGCTGATCGGATGTGATAGCTGATGTTTCACCTACAGAAAGAGTCTGGCGATCGATATATTTATTATTCGTGTGATAAGAAATAAAGGCACCTACTGCAAAGTTAGGAACTACATAATAACCGGCTTCACCATGAGCACCCCAGCCGCTTGTCTTATCTGCAAAATCATTGCCGAACGGAGTGTTAATATCCCAGTCGATATTGAAATACATATTGTTTACAACCTGGGCGCCAGCCAGAGAAGGCATCGCTAAACAGGCGATAAGTAAAGCGACTAATTTTATTGATTTATTTATCTTTTTCATAAGACTCAAATTTTACTGATTCGCGTTTAATTATTTCCTGATATAAGAAGACTGAACAAATGCCTGATCAAGGGCACGGATGCATAACTGAGTATCTACCTTGTCAGAACCTGACAATAAGCCGGACATATAAGCCGTCCAGATAACCGGCAGTTTAGTATCTGCTTTTGGAGTCGGCGATTTCAGGTCTACCATTTCTGCAAGCAGTGAACCAACGCTATAGCTGTAGACAGTTGCATACGGATAATACCAATCGTGCCAGTCATAACCCCAGCTTGGTCCCCATCCCGGTCTCCAGTAATTCGGTGTCCAATAACCTGGGTAACCCCACCACCAGTAGTTGTTGTTATAATCATTATACCAGTTTGTAAAATAATTTACATTTTCTACAAAAGATACCTGCAAACCCAGGTCGGCGCTTTCTTTATCCATCGTACGGGTGTAACCACGGCTTTCCATATTACCGATCAATGTTGTAATGATGTCGTCGGCTTCGGTGGCTGTCCAGTACTGAGGTTTTTCGCTACTGCCGATTAAGAGCACGCTATCGGGTACATAGAATGTAGTGAAGGACTTAAAGTCCGCCTTGCTATCGTGATCCGTGTACACCACAAAATCATTGTCCAGTTTAGACATATCCGGATCTTTCTGACAGGATGCCAGTAAAAGGATCAACAAGAAAAAAGGAATAATCTTTTTCATCTCATTTTAACGTTTAAAACAGTTTATACTATTATTTGTGCTTATATATAAGTTATCCATGAAACAACAAAAAATTAAAAAAGGTTCTCTTTGATGTTATTTTGGCTGTGTTAATTAACTTGTAGTAAGACTTCAAAACGCTTCTAAACGATAGTTAAACGAGACCGTTTTTAATGGAAAACAAAAGGTTACGAAACCCTATATAACATAAAAAATGCAGGCTCCTGCAGATTAAACTTCTGCGTGAGCCTGCATTATGATACAACGTAATTCGCTATTTTTTACTTCAAAGTACCTTGCTGTGCATCCTGTACCATCTTTTCGTTGGCAAGGATCAGGATTTCCACACGGCGGTTCAGTGAACGTCCTTCGGGAGTGTCGTTGCTGGCAACAGGGTCATGAACGCCTTTACCTTCATACTCCATGCGGCGGCCGCTTACGCCCTGGTCGACCATCAGATAATCGTAAACGCTTTTGGCACGTTTTTCAGATAATGTCTGATTGTAATCTACCTTACCGGTGTTGTCGGTATAACCAACGATCTTGATGTCGGTATCCGGGTTCTCATTCAGGCTGACAGCCAGTTTACGCAGTGCGCTGCGTGAAGCGTCGCTCAACGTACTCGAGTTGGTTGCAAATAGAATACCAGAGTCGAAAGTCACCTTCAAAGCCTCGCCATTGTTGATTGTCTCCACAGTGGTTTCGGGTGGCAAAGTCGCTTCGAGTTCCTTCTTCTGTTTGTCCATCTTCTTACCGATCAAGGCTCCGGCCGTACCACCTACGGCAGCACCGATAACAGCACCTAAGGCTGTATTACCGGCCAATGCACCGATCCCGGCTCCAGCAGCAGCGCCGCCACCTACACCGATGGCTGTACCTTTACCTGTATTCGTCCATGTTCCACAACTCGTAAATACTACTACCATACATAGCAGTACAGATAATAACTTAAAACTCTTCATGATTTTTTTACTCTTTTATAAACCTTATATGAATATAACAGTTTATCAATCGAACATGTTGATAGAATCGCAATATTCAAGTTCGCCCTGCACGATAAAGCTGATCGCTTCGGCATCGAATTTACCTACGCCATCCTTCTGTGCGTTTTTGATTACATATTCGATCAATTCGTCCTCGTCGATCTCAATATCTGTGTTATCGTCGGCATCATCGCTCAGATAACCGCGTGATTCGTAGAAATCGTAGATCAGGTCTACAATATAATTGATATCGTCGTTACTGAATTTTCCTTTCAACTCCTGAGGAAGATAGTTCTGAATAAATTTTACAGATTCGTCTTCATCGTAAATCAAATCGTCTTTGTCGCTCATAACTTTTTCAGTTTAATTGGTTACATACTTATGCAAAGATATTCTTTTTTTGGATTGGAATTATCTTTCTCCGTTATTTCACTAAACTATCGAGTGCCTTTTGCCCCTCTTTGATAGCATTGTTGATGCCGACACTAATGCCGTGCTTTGCCTGGATGGTGATATACTCCGCTTTCAGCTTGGTGAGCTCGAACATCTCGTCGGTAGTCAGTTCGTGGCTGTATTTGTCGTATTTGGTAACGGCAAATTCAGTGAATGTCTTTTCTACCTTCTCCCAGTCGGCAGCCTTATAGTTGTCAGCTTCTTTCTTCACCTTCTCGATAAACTTTGTGAAGTCCTTCACATACGACTCTTTCGTCTCGCTGCAACTGCTGAACGTGAAGAGCGTTATCACAGCGACCATTACCATTAAAAACCTTTTCATATCTTTTCCTTTTTAGATTAATTGCAACAAAAGTAAACAAAAAAAGAGGATCTGCCTTGTCCGGCAGAGCGAAACTGCCGTTTAGAGGTAACTTACCGTAGTCACAATCCGCTCTGACGTCCAACTATCAACCACTATCTGTATCCGGTCTTCGGGCAAAGAGGTGGTGAAGCTGATCTTAAAAGTAGAATAGTCACCCGGCATAAGCGTGAGATAATTATCCGAATAATGAACGGGGAGGATGCGCTTTCCGGTTTCTTTATCCAACACTTTGATACGGTTGAAAAAAGAAATATTCGTTTTCGAATGGAGCGACACCATACCGGAGTAGGTTGTTCCTTCGCGTTGCAGGGAGACTTTTACTTCCGGCTTTGCTTCAGGCAAACGGGTCAAGCCGGAATAATCTTTCGGGAGCGTAGTCAGCCAATAGATATTCGGTGTTTCCGGTAAGACTGCGTCTGCATTGGAAGGCCGGGCAGGATCAGCCGTTTGCATGGACAGGCGGAGAAAATAAACACCTTTTATCTCTTCCGGGACGGGAACATCGAACAAGGGTGCTACCGTATTGGCTTTGGCATCCGACTTTATTTCCTTCTCCCAACGTATCTTACCGCCGGTATCGTAGATACGGGCATTTACGATCAAATCCGGGTAATCGGACAAGGTGGTATTCAGCAGTTCCACCTGCCGGGTAACAGGATTATAGAAGGGATGCAGGGGTTCGCATCCTTTACGTGTACCATAGAGGGAAGCGTTGACGTCGAGGAACCAGTCGTACATCTGGCCACGAAGGGAAGTCCACGGGTTCTGGGTTTTCCAGATCAGTATGCCGGTGTACCAGTCCCACAGGTGAGCCCCCCAGCCTTCCATGAAACTGCGGTATTGGTCATAGTTCACGACCTGGGCGTATTTGCAATAGGTTTCGATGTCCTTCACTTCACCGTAACGCTCCAAATGATCCTGATAACCCAGGTCACGATGATAACGCCAAGTGGCATTACGGGTAAAACCTTTCCGTGGAAAGCCTGCCAGATCTCTTTCCGTCATCATCTCCCGCATGCTCTCTACTTCGGGCGAACCGACCGAGCCGGCTTCGGGATTGAACGGATGTGAACGGAACGTAAAGAACCATTCCGGCTCCTGGATACCGTAAGGGCCGTCACCATTATCGCCCAAGAGATTGCGGGTAAAGAGGGAGTCGGTCGAATAGCTGACGAAAAGGCGTTCGGGATCGAGTTGGGGGAATACTTTTTCTTTCAACTGTTTGTCGATGTTCTTTGCCAAAGGCCATTCGTTGGCTCCACACCACAGGCAAAGGCTCGGGTGGTTGCGTATCATTTTTACCTGGTCTTCTACCGAGGCGATAAAGAGATCGTGATTATCGGGGTATTCCCAGCGACGCTGGCGTGAGTCGGTTTTCATCGGGTCTTCCCAGGCACCGTTGCAATCGCCGCTTCCCCAAAGATCCTGGAATACCAATATTCCAAACTCATCACAGGCGGCATAGAATTCGGGACGTTCGAGCAGGGCACCACCCCAGACACGAATCATGCGCAGGTTCATTTCGGCATGGAAACGGACTTCATCGCGGTAGCGTTCGGGGGAAAGACGGAGAAGCCAGTCGGAGGAGATATAATTTCCCCCTGTCATATAGATCTTCTGTCCGTTGACGAAGAAACGACGGCCGCCATTGTCGGGGCATTTATCGCTTGTGATCTCACGGATACCGTATTTTAATCGTTCGCTATCGCTGATCCGGTTATCCGACTCGAAATAGATATGCATGTCGTAAAGGGGTTGCTCTCCTATTCCGTTCGGCCACCAGAGGCGTGGATTTTTTATTTTCAACGGATTGAATTGTACTTCTTTCTTTTCATAGGGAGACAAGGTAAGTTGCTCGGTCAGACGCATTCCATTCGTTTCACAAACCAATACGCCTTTACACGGCGTGTCTGTTATATTCTCAACCTCTACCGAAGTCTTTACAAAGGCATCTTCCTGTGTTTTTTTCTCCGGTGAACGGACACCCGGCACCTTCGTTACAACATAAGGCGACCGGACGGTGACAGCGCCGGTGGTAGTGATCGCTACTTCATCCCAGATACCAGTATTACGATCCCTGATCGGTTGCACCCAGTCCCAACCGGGGGTATATTGCATGGTGTTGTTGCGGGCGATAAGTCCGTCACCACCTTGTCCGCCATTAGGATCTCCCGGATAAGTGGGAGGATAGACGAGGACGGCCAGGATGTTCGTTCCTTCTTTCCGAAGATGATCTGTTATATCGAATGATTTCCGCAAGAACATTCCTTCGTGAGTCGTATTATTGAGCCGTTTGCCGTTCATAAACAGTTCGGCTTTGTAGTTGATACCACGGAAGTTCAACCAGACAGCCCGTCCTTCCTGCAGGGTGGGTGTTTCAAATTGGCAGACAAACCAGTAAGTGTAGAAATCATTGCCTGCTTCATAGATATCGGGGATCAGGTTGTTGTTCATGCCGAATTCGGGAGCAGGATAGAGATTGTTTTCGAGAAGGGTTGTCAGGACGGTTCCGGGCACACGGGCAGGCATCCAACCCGCTTTATCTAAAGGGGCGGTGCTCAGGGTATTTCCATCCGTTTTCATCTCATTAGCCTTGCGTGCCAGCCATCCGGAATTGACCAGGGTCTTCTCCCCCGGCTCGGGGATTGTCAACAGGTTCTTTTGCTGCGCAGAGAGCGGAAATAATCCGCAAGCCATAATAAACCAGCAAAGTAAAGAAAGAGAATTGTGTTTCATAAGGTATTCAATTTAGTTGCCGTAATATACAATAAAAAGAGACAAGGCCTCCCCCTGATACGGGAGAAGCCTTGTTCTTTATACATTATTAATATATGATTAATTCTTAAACACTAATCCGTCTCCTTCCCTATCAATCAGGATCGGGCGGTTACGGTCGATCTTCATACCGAGTATTTCCTTCGACAATTCATTGAGGACATACTTCTGGATAGCACGTTTCACAGGACGGGCACCGAATTGAGAATCATATCCAGCATCCGACAGGAAGTCGATGGCAGGCTCTGTGAAGTTTAAAGCCACACCATTATTAGCCAGCATCTTCTTCACACTGTTCAGCTGCAAAGTAACGATCTTGCGGATCTCTTCTTCATTCAGCGGGGTGAACATGATGATTTCATCGATACGGTTCAGGAATTCCGGACGGATCGTCTTTTTCAGTAATTCCAGTACCTGTATACGGGTTTCATCGATCACCTGCTCACGGTTGTCGGAAGTGATCTTTTCGAAACTGTCACGGATCAACGACGAGCCCATATTGCTGGTCATGATGATAATCGTATTCTTGAAGTTTACGACACGTCCCTTATTATCCGTCAGACGACCGTCGTCCAATACCTGCAACAGAATGTTGAATACGTCCGGATGCGCCTTCTCTATTTCATCGAAAAGGACTACGGAATAAGGTTTACGACGGATCGCTTCCGTCAACTGGCCACCTTCATCATAACCGACATATCCCGGAGGTGCTCCGATCAAACGAGTCGCACTGAATTTCTCCTGATACTCACTCATATCGATACGGGTCATCATGTTTTCATCGTCAAACAGATATTCTGCCAACGCTTTAGCAAGCTCTGTCTTACCGACACCGGTTGTACCGAGAAAGATAAAAGAACCGATCGGACGTTTCGGATCCTGTAATCCGGCACGGCTACGGCGTACGGCATCAGCAATAGCGCTGATAGCTTCCTCCTGGCCGATCACACGGGTATGCAGTTCGTCTTCCAGACGAAGCAGCTTATCTTTTTCACTCTGCATCATCTTGTTAACGGGGATACCCGTCCAACGGGATACCACATCCGCGATATCTTCACTATCCACTTCTTCCTTGATCATAGCGGCGGCACCCTGCATCGTATGCAGTTTCGCCTGTATTTCCTTGATCTCTTCTTCCTTCGCCTGGAGTTTGCCGTAACGGATTTCGGCCACTTTACCGTAATCGCCTTCACGCTCGGCCTTATCGGCTTCAAACTTCAGGTTTTCGATATCTATCTTATTCTGCTGGATCTTGTTGATCTGCTCTTTTTCGCTTTCCCACTGGGCTTTCTGTTTCTTTTCTTCTTCCTTCAGGTTCGCGATCTCTTTGTTCAACTGTTCCAGTTTTGGCTTGTCATTTTCACGTTTGATTGCTTCGCGTTCAATTTCCAGCTGTTTGATACGACGGGAAACTTCATCCAACGATTCCGGCACCGAGTCTACCTGCAAACGCAGACGGGCAGCAGCCTCATCCATCAGGTCGATTGCCTTATCCGGAAGGAAACGGTCTGTAATATAACGGCTCGAAAGCTGAACGGCCGAGATGATAGCATCATCTTTGATACGAACCTTATGGTGATTCTCGTACTTTTCCTTCAGACCACGAAGGATGGAAATCGTATCCAATTCATCCGGTTCTTCCACCATCACCACCTGGAAACGACGTTCCAGCGCTTTATCCTTTTCAAAGTATTTCTGATACTCATCCAAAGTAGTTGCACCGATGGAACGCAGTTCGCCACGTGCCAGGGCAGGTTTCAGGATATTGGCGGCATCCATTGCGCCGTCGCTTTTACCTGCTCCTACCAAGGTATGTATTTCATCAATGAAAAGGATGATCTCACCATCCGATTTCGTAACTTCATTGACTACCGATTTTAACCGCTCCTCAAATTCCCCTTTGTATTTGGCTCCGGCAATCAGGGCACCCATATCCAAAGAGAAGATCTGTTTCGATTTCAGATTCTCCGGAACGTCTCCACGTACGATACGATGAGCCAGACCTTCAGCGATCGCCGTCTTACCCACCCCCGGTTCACCGATCAGGATCGGATTGTTCTTTGTACGACGGCTCAGGATCTGCAAAACACGGCGGATCTCGTCATCACGACCGATTACCGGATCGAGCTTGCCACTTCGGGCACGTTCGTTCAAGTTGATTGCATATTTACTCAATGAGTCGTACGTATCTTCAGCCGACTGACTGGTTACCTTATTACCTTTACGTAATTCTTCAATAGCCTTACTCAGTTCATTTTCTGTAACACCTGCATCTTTCAATATCTGTGAAGCAGTACTTTTTACTGTCAACAGAGCGAGGATGATATGTTCCAGAGAAACATATTGATCTCCCATCTTGCCCGAGTAGTCGATTGCCTTCTGCAAAACGGCATTCGATTCGCTGGACAAATAAGGTTCACCACCGGATACTTTCGGATAGGATTCTATCTGACGATCCAGCACCATGTTCAGATTCTGGATATTCACACCCAGTTTCTGAAAGAGGAAGTTAGTCACGCTTTCGCCCGTCATAATGACAGCCTTAAGCAAATGCACCGGCTCGATCACCTGCTGGTTATTCTTCTGAACCAACTGAACGGCCTGCTGAACAGCCTCCTGTGACTTGATTGTAAAATTGTTTAAATTCATACCTTATATTCTTTTCTTGTTATCTTTCTTATTTCAAATTTCCACCTATATCTCTACAAAACAGATACCAGATTAAAAACAAGTCATTTTGTCATATTTATATAAATACAAGAGAAAGAAACTATGTCGATCAGTCGGTATTAACGACATATTGTGCACTTTCGGTATCAAAACAACAGGAAAGCAAAAAAAGTTTGCACAAAAACAAGATTACTCCGGATCGCCTTATTCAAAACTCCATCTTATAACTGATAAACGGGATCATACTATTGAAATAGAAATCATCCACCTGCTGCGTTGCCTGATTGAATACCTGTCCCATATACTGTTTCCCTATCAGATTTTTAACCTGGAGAGCGACAATTCCGGAACATCTCCTGTAATTCACCCGGTAAGTAATAGAGATATCCGAGACGGGACTAATACCTTTCCGGCGATGAGTAAACGGCCTGGTCTCATCATACACAACCTCCTGTTGCTCCAGGGTCGCTTTCAGATCGACAGGAGAAGAAGGACGGAAACCGGAAAGGGTAATACGGGCATTCAATCCCAAAACCCTGCTCAATCCATTCTTGCGCAGGAAAGTAAACTCTTTACCTCCCAAGAAATTAGCGACATAGTGTGTATTGAACAATGTATTATGCCAATCGCCATTGTCATCCCTGTAACGGGAGTCAAAGAGTGAAAACGTTGCCATATAATAATATCCGGATTGCAGGAAACGTTCGAGCGTAAAATCTATTCCGACATTCATCCCCTTACCGGTATTGCGGAAAGGTTGATAAAACAAAGGAGGTTGCGTGGTGGTATTGATAACCGAGAACGTTCCTCCCTGTAACACCGGTACATTATATAAATATTGGAAATAAGGTTCGACCTTCAGCCGTAAAAGCAAAGAGATAGCCCAGTTATAACTTAATACATTATGCCAGGAACGTGTCATCTTCAATTCTGTATTCGGAGTAGAAACTTTTCCATTGGCAGTGGGGACTTCCATAAAATAGAAGTAAAGAGGTGCGATCTGTGAATGGAGGCCTGTGCCCAACATAAACGAATGACGATTATCGACCGCCCATTCTACTGAGAGACGTGGTTCGATAGAAAAATCTCCGTTCAGAGCAAATAACGCAGTATTAAGGCCAGCCGTCAGAGAGAAATGCCGGTTGAATGCATATTTCGTTTGTCCATAAGCCTGTAATAGTTGAGTATTACTTCTTTTGTTTGTGACTACCTGCATTATCCTTGCAGTGTCTGCTTTCCGGTAATCGATCTTATCGAACAATTGATCCAGACGGATACCATAACGGCTGTGCCATCGGGAGGAGTGGCGGTGGTTCAACCGCGAGGATAACGATAATTTATAACTCCGGTTCAGATTATCAATATCAGGGATAGACACGGCCGGCTGTTCTACCCTGCGTCTACCGAATTCGAAATCCGTATCCGACAAAGTAGCTGCTAATGTTGTAGATACGTACAAAGAAGTATTAAATGACTGTTTATGCGAGATACCGACTGCACCAGCTTTATACCCCATCTTCATATCCGTACTTACCGGCGGAGTAGTCCAGGATGCCGGATCATCCTCCGCTTCCCTTTCCGACTTTGAATTACCTCCGATCCCCCACAAGGTGAATGTCCCCATACGGCAGGTAGGCAGATTGATCTTAAATGCAACATCTTCGTAATGGATAGATTGCTTATCCGACATTTCCGACATAAAAGACTTGATGATACCCATCGTAGAAACGCGGACATTAAAGAGATAAGAACCGTTATAGTCTTTCTTAAAAGGGCCTTCGGCTGCAAACTCAGCTCCCTGTATACCCAACTGTGCCGTAAACTCATGCTTCCGGTCATTCCCGTTGCGGAACTTCATATCGAACACACCGGCTACGGCATTACCATATTCCGCAGGAAATGCTCCGGTATAGAAATCCGAATTGGCAAGCATGGAGCTGCTGAAGATCGTGAATACGCCTCCTCCGGGTACATCATCACCACCACTGAAATGACTCGGTACCGGAATATCCACTCCTTCCATCCTCCACAGTACGCCCGAAGGAGCATTTCCACGGATAATAATGGCATTCGTTTCCGCCGAACCGGTCGTTACTCCGGCGAAGTTAGCCGCCATACGGGCAGGGTCGTCTACCGCTCCGGCATAACGGCGAGCCTCTTCAACAGAGAAAGTACGGGCACTGACAGAAGCCATATCATTCTGTGGAAGGTCTTTTCGCCGGTGAGCTATCACTACGACTTCGTTCAATGCCTGCCGGCTCTCTTTCATTTCAATGGTAAGCACCAGCTCTTTACCACTGGTCAGTTGCAGTTCGGAGAGTTGCAACGGTTCATATCCTAAGTAAGAGAATTGGAGACTGATTCTTCCAAGAGCGACATTGTTAAGAGAGAAATTACCGGAGATGTCGGTTGTTGTCCCCGTACTGCCGCCTGTCAATACGACTGTTGCACCGATCAACGGGACTTTGGTTTCCATATCCACGACCTGCCCCCGGACGGTTTGCGTAAGTTGTGCCTGAATACAGATAGGTAAGGATAGTAGCAGGAGCGCTACTATCAGAAACGGTCTTAAATAGTTCATTTTTGTTTATCACGTTTATTAATTCGCGACAAAAATAGATGGAACCAAAAAGAAAGTTCTTGACAAATGTCAAGACTTATCGCCTGTAAGCAGTTTCCTGCGGATGCGGCTAACGGTTTCGGGAGTGACTCCGATCAGCGAGGCTATATCTTTTAGAGTTAACTTATTCATTGAATTATCGGCTACTTTCAGCAGTTTCCTGTAACGTTCCTCTGGTGTGTCACAACGAAAGGAAAAGAGGAGTTCATCCCTGCGAAAGAATAATTGTTCTGCAATATGCCGTCCGAAGCGCTGACCTTCCATATTATATTCGTAAAAGCCCATGACCTCTTTATAAGTTACCCTGTAAATCACTGTTTCAGACATTGCTTGTATGGAATATTTTGCCGGAAGATGATTCAGAAAGGCATGATACTCTGTTGCGAAGCCGTTGGTATTGAAACCGATTGTCCGCTCCTGTCCATCCGCATCGCAATGGCTGAAACGAAGTTCTCCATCCAGCACTGCCCCCAGATAACGGCACGGCTCTCCCTGACGGACAAAAAACTCTTTACGTTTAAGAGTCACGGTCTCCCCTATCTCCATAAATATTCCGGATAATTCTTCGGAAAGATTCAAACGGGATACAAATTCTTTCAAATCGCTCATGGATGCAAAGATATTGTTCTGCCTTTATATTAGCAACTATACGGACGGATAGTAGTATATTCGCCTTACAATAAAAAGATCATACATTGTGACTTTTTCATTTGCCGGGGTACTAATCCTATACAAACTAAAAGAGAAAAGAATATGATAAAACGTGAAACAGACTTCCTTTCCATCCTGGAGTCGAATATAAGCATCCTCATCAAGATTGCCCGGGTGTATGCTTATACCACCCAGGACAGGAAAGACCTGATCAACGATATCATCCTCGAATTGTGGAAGTCGTACCCCAAATTCAAAGGCGACTCCAAAATATCGACCTGGATCTATCGTGTCTCGCTGAATGTGGCATTGAACACCAAACGAAAGCGGGATAATAACAAGGTATTGTTTTTCGATGAGCTGAAAGTACTGGACGGTAGCGACATCCTCGATGTCCCCAATGACAACTCATCGGAGATCGGACTGCTCTATCAATGTATCGAACTTCTGTCGGAACCGAACAAAGCCATTATCCTGCTTTACCTGGACGACAAATCGTACGAAGAGATCTCTCAAATCCTCGGCCTATCCAAGACAAACGTCAGCACCCGTTTGAACCGGATAAAAGAGCAACTAAGAAAACAAATGAATCCTCAAAAATGAATCACTATGGAACTCGATAATATAAAAAACAGCTGGAAACAGGAAAACCTGCAAATAGCAGCAAATGTACAATTGAACAAAGACTCCTTAATGGAGAAGATCACCAGGGAAACAAATCGTATGAAAAGGAAAAACTTGTTGCTTTTACTGTTCAGGATACCTTTTCCCATCGTGATATTCAGTATCATCTTAACGCATCTTCAGATACGGAATATCTTTAACTTCTATATCGGAATGGCTTTGTTCCTGGCTTTCGCCTGCTTCACCATCCGGGGACTGATCAATTATTATATGAAAGTCAGGAAACTGGATCTGACTGCATCCTATCTTGAAAACAGGAAGCAAGTCCGCGAACTCGAATTATACAAACTAAAGGTAACAAAGCGGAATTATTGCAGCAGCCCGGTCGGCATAGCCGGTATCTTTTTAATCATCAATGCCCCCATATTTACGACCACCGAAGGCGCTATCATGCTGCTTCTCATCATGCTCGTCATGGCTGCCTCGATATTTATTAACCTGAAGTATATCTTACCTGCACAATTCAAAAAGCTGAATGCGGAGATAAAAAAGATTAAAGAGATAGAAGAGTTATAATAAATCCATCCCATAAAGACATAATTGAAGTACTTGTCTTTATGGGATAGATCGAATTTACTTTGTCAACGGATATAGGTCATAAAACAGAAGTACAGTTTTATCCACTTCGTCCAAGACATCCTCTTTTCTTAGATATTCAAAACCATTTTTCAAATAAAAAGGAAGAGCTATCCGTAATGCATCAACAGTTATAAAACCACATCCTGTTCTATTATCAGTAACAAACATTTTCTTAATAAAGAAAAGTATATCAGAGCCTAAATGTTCATGTTGATACTTTTTACTAACAGCTAGTCTACCTATTTTCACAGCTGGATAATCATTCCTATGCTTTGCATGAGGAAAACGCTTTTTTATTCTGCGCCAGGTAGCTTTATCACTCTCCGGGATAGAGATTTTATCATTAGATAAACTAAAATAAGCTACAACATCATTATCTGAAACCATTAGGTAAGTAACAGAAAGCAAGCGCTGTTTATAGGATAGCGCATCATCTACCAGAAAATTATTCAGATCATTATCTCCACAGTCAAAAGGTTTTAGCTGATAATCTTCCGATAATTTAATTATTCGGAAATCGGATCTCATATTCCTAAAATTTAAATGTTATCATTTTATTTATTCGTTGAAATCCGGCGTTCATTCGTTCCAGTTCTTCTTTACTGGCCTTTTTACGCTGTTCTATTTTACTAAGAAAATTGACAGCATCTTCGCCCTTCAGGACAGGTGTTGGTTTAATTTGTCGTGCCATAATATTAATATTTTAGTTATGCAAAGCTAACAAGAAATTATCTTAGTAACAACAATTGACTGATAATTTCATTAAACTTCTCAGGAATTCGTTTCTTAACTTCCAGCTTTATATCTTCCGGAATACCATAAAAAGCCTCAGCGATCCCACCGGTAATACAAGCCAGCGTATCGCTGTCGCCTCCTAAAGAGACAGCTAAGCGGATAGCATTCTCAAAATCAGAGCTATCCAGGAAAGCGATGATTGCTTCGGGAACGGTTCCCTGGCAACTTTCATTAAAACGATAGAAGGGTCGTATCTCGTCGCAGGTACGACCCAGGTCGTAGGAGAAAGTCGTTTCGATATATTGCTTAATATCCTGTTTGCTTTTCCCTGTCCGCGCCAGATAGATAGCGGCGGCAGTAGCTTGTGCACCTTTTATCCCTTCGGGATGATTATGAGTAACCACGGCTGTTTCCTTTGCTACCTCCAACGTCTTTTCCAACGAGTCGAACATCCATCCGACAGCACTTACCCGCATTGCCGATCCATTGCCCCAACTATTATAAGGCAGCGGATCTTTTTCACGAAGCCAACCGCTGAAACGTCCGCCATAACCACCTGTAGGATACGGATATTCACGTCCGTATCGTTGCATGACTTTCGCCAGGTCTCTCCCATTCAACAACCAGTCGGCTACGGCAACCGTCATGATCGTATCGTCCGTATAATCACTTTCGTTCGTAAACAGCGGAAAGTCCGTCGTCTTGATATTATCGAATTCGTAAACGGAGCCGATAATGTCTCCTGCTATTGCACCTGTCATAATCTATTTATATTTAAACTATTTTTGACCACCGATACTTATCAGGCAATCCTGTCCGAACAAAACTTCTTCCGCTTACAACTCTTACACGGAATGCCCATCCATAAGCAATCGAACTGTTCGACCGCTTCTTTTACCAGCTCCTCTACCGAAGTAAACACTCCCGCTTCGAAATTCCGGTTGTCTTTTCCTTTCATGCCTAAAGCGGCACCTGTCAGGTTAGCCGACCCGATATAGACTTGTTTCAGATCAAATATCAACAACTTAAAATGGACACGCGGGCAAAGCACACGTTCCATCCTACTCCAAAGTAGCGGATACTTATCGAAGTCATCCCGAAAGTTCTGTCCCGGCTCCTTGGCATGGATCAAACGGATCTCCACCCCTTCCTTCACCTTCTGTTCCAAAAGCTTCAGCAAGGGGACAGCCTCTTTTCCTTCCTTAATATACAGATCTTTAATATCGGCAGTCCCGATCCATACTGTTCGTTTGGCCTGCCGGATCGCTTCGATAAGGAAAGAGTAATGTTCTTCGTTTTTGATGTATCGGAGCATAAATAATAATTTCTCTGATGAAACCCTGGTGTCATACCATACGGTTATTCAAATATATAGGATAAATTCCATTCCGACAATTATTAAGCGAGTGATAAGAAATAAAAATCGCACTTTCTATCGGTTCTCAGATTAATTTCATACTTTTACAGACATACCCAAATAAAGACATTCCAGCCATTCTACCGTATTCGGAAGAATGAACGTTGAATCATAAAACGTGCACCTATGAGATCAGTCATTTTATACAATCTGTTACTTTGCATTCTTCTTACCGGATGCACTAACAAACAAAAGCAACCGACAATTATTGGCGGTGCAAGCGGCACAACCGAAATCGCCATTGCCGATACCGATACACAACAATACGACATAGATGCCCCTATTCCTTTGTCAGAGATAGAACAATATAACAAACGAGTGACCTTGAAACGTATCCCTAATGTAACGATCACCCACCTGGATGCTTATAAGATAAAAACCCAAAAGCCAGTTTATACGACTAAAACGAACGAAATCATATTAGACGTGATCAACGTCGATGCACCTTCCGCCGAACTTGAATACCACAGAATGGAACAATGGGAAAACGGGGAATGGATTGAATTCCCATTCATCGACAATCTGGGGTTTGCCGGAGGAGGCAGAACTCTGTCCAAAGGAGACACATTGCCGGAACATATCAGCATGTCAGAGTTTAAATATCTTTTAGAGCCTAATAAATACAAAATTCATTTCTATGTCTTTGCTAACATCTACACCTATTGCACCGTAACAGACAAGAGTATTCAATCTATAAAAAACAGCGAAATGAAAGGTGCTTTCAACTTCCGTGTATTGGACTCAAAGAACGATTCACTTCGCATTCTGTTTGAAAATCACACCAACCTGTCAGTACAACCCATATTCCTACCCAGTGTCGGAACAGACGAATTGCACAATGTCCATCCGTATGCCCGTTCAGGCTGGATTGGAGAAGTCAAATGGATGAAAAGCCATGCTCTATTGAAAGGCGGGGAAGCCATGCTATTCAGTATTCCGATATCGTGGGACACCAATGGTTTACAATCACGCCATGATAAAGAGAGTTTCAAAGCAGGAATACTAGCTCCCGGAAAATACAAAATAGGATTACAGATTGAGGTTTATATGGAGACAGAGTTTAAGGTAGAGTATTCACCTATACCTTTACAACCCACGGAAGCCACTTAAATTATTAATCAATACTATTTTATCCTAATTGCGTCATCTACCCCAAGTTCCTTTATGCTATCTAACAGCCGGTAAGTCGATAGCACCATTCTATCCCATGCTCTAAGACAATTCATGATAATTTCTTCGCGATCAGGAAGATCATAATCGGTAGTCCTTCGCAGATATCTTTCCTGTATTTTCCTTGAATTGGGTTGTTTGTAAATACAAGCCATCTGTTTAGCTTGCTCAAAGGTATCCTTGATCTTTTTCCCCTCATTAAACAGTCGCATCAAATTCTCTTCTTCATAGATCATCGCTTTATAGTATGACAGGTTCTCTTGATCAAGAAAAGTGATATAAATGCGCATCTTATCTTCCATGTGGGTAACGACCAGTCCTTGATCTGAGAGCCAGATCATTTTATTTTCCTTATCTTCTTCACTCCAGTTTTCCGGATAAAAATCAGTTGGCCTCATATCGTCTGAGTTACGTTGGAAGTAAAGAGCCGGAGTCATTCCTTTCAGATTGATTTTGTTCGGTTCCAGATAGCGTTCTTTATAACGTTGCACAAAATGAGCTGTTACCTTTTCGGGGTAAAAATCTTCAATTTTCCTAAAGAATATAAAATCCGTATATTCTCCCCGATGCAGAGGAATATAAATAACATAACCTCCGATCATTGTATTCTCCCGGGTATAATAATTACTGTGGAATTCTATTTGCCATGTATTATTTCGCTTGGTTCGATAAGTTTTCGTTTGAGTAATATTATGGATATAGTAACGCTTCTTTCCGGAAGCATTCACTTGCCAGCGAAAATTACTGAAAGCGATCCTAACAGGCCCTTTTAACTCAAGGAAATCAAGATAAGCCTCCTGTTGAAGTTCTGCATTTGTCATGGTGGAAGTAAACATACTATATATGTGTTTTTCATTAATACTAATGTGAATTTTTCACATCCAAATATAACTAAAAATATGAAACAATCTTATCCGAACCAAACATCTTTCGTTGATAAATCATATCAATTATAAACACGTTGTATATATAATCGATTCAGCCCAAATCAGGATTCACCAGACAAGAAACTATCAGTTGAGATATATCTTTCACACGAGCACCCCAAGCACCTTTACGAGAAAAGCCTATGACAGGATATTTTGTATCACCTATCGTTTTTTCACCTTTGACTAATTGTTTTTTTTCCGATCTTAACATAAAATCATTATATGCAGACATTCCTAAACAAACAATACATTTTGGTTTCAATAATTGAAGAGTCTGGTAAACATGACGAATAAAGAAACGACGGATTTTCCAGTTATCCAAGCGTCCATCTATACCTTCCCAACAAGATTCCAAACGATTTTCTTTTGTCATGCGATTTAATATAGTATATAAACCTTTTGTTGATTCTGTTGCCATCGGATACAAATTCATAAACATAATTCTTTTACCCCAACCATCACTCCAGAGAGGGAGCTTTGAACTATCCGGCTCCATAATCCAATCTGAAGACAAACGTCCAGCAGTCTCATATAACAAATTAATCATATTCCGAACAAAACTATTATTAACTTTCTTCACATCTCGCCTATACCATTCAACAGAATTAAATTTTTTACCTATAAAGTAGCCCCTTGCATTGCCCGACTTGTACCAATCAAGTTCTTCTAGTGATCCTGCCAAACGATTGGGATAGATAATATCAGGATGTTTCCCCCTATTAGCTTCATTATAAGCGCCCGGTCCAGGATTAATTCCTATAAAGAGTATCTCAGGATTAGGCACAATCGCACTATTAAACGTTTGGAATCCTTTATATTCTTCATAACGTCTTTCTTCTAAATAATCTATTATTATAGAATAGTCTTCCTCGATTTTCTTACATTTGTCCAATAATGTTTCCATCGCTAAATTTATTTACTTAAGTTCTATGTACCCACAAAATACAATCTATATTTCTAAGCTTAATCAGTTTTTTGCCTGCCCCTTGCTATTCAGCAAATAAATACCGCTTTTCAGAGAAAAGCTACATTGTATAGTATAGAAGAAAGTGTTCGCTTTCTTGTTTGAATATCAGAGCAATTCAATTTTGCATTTTTTTCTATTTATTATTTGCTTTCTCCTTCTTCTTTCCGCATCCCTTTCTGCCAATTTTCCGCCAGCACATAATACTTCTGTTTGCCCCTTCCCAGCCGGAGCAGTTTACCTAGTTCGTGAAGCTTCTTCAGGTCTTTCAGGGCTTGGTAGCGGCTGCATTGGTTAAAACACATACAGTCGGACGAGGAAATGAGGTGGTTGGTTTCCAGTTTGGTGAGGATGCGTTGCAGGCGTTCCTCTTCGGCCTGTTCCTTGCGTTTGGGAAGAACGGCGCGTTCCAACGGCATTGCTCTTAGTTGGTGCTTGAGTTGGGGAGAAGAACGGTAAACAACATTGTTGAAGCTGATCGACTCGGCACGGATCTGTTTCGGACTTGTGATGCCCTTCGGAGTCTTTAAAGTTACGGAAAAGTTACCTATCCCATCCAGATCAACGGTTTCGCCATATTTCAAATGAAAGGCCAACCTGTCCGACAAAGCACGGATCACCCCCTTTACATCTGCGGAACTGAATGAACAGATATCGGCTATCTCATCAGCCAGATTGTCGGTCGTAACCTTTCCACCGGAGACGACTTTCGCATATAATGAACCTGTTTCTCCCGTCTCACGGTTCGGTGGATTCTTATAGAACGTATATTTAGCACACATAAGCAATAGATTTAAGTTTTAAGTCCTTATTATTTAGTTCGAAATATACGAATAATTTTCCTTTTGTGCAAGCATAAAATCAATTTTGAGCTAGCTAAAAATTAAATTCGACCATGCTAAAAATTAATGTCTAGCATGCTCAAAAGCAAAAAAATATAGGAGAAAATAATAGTTATTCATATGCTTTGAGTTAGGATATAAGGAAGAAAGCATTAAATTTACCCGATAAACCAGAAACAACAAGTAAATATGCTGATTATCCTCACGTCGGCCAAGACAATGACCGGCACCTCTAAAATAAAAGCACCTGCGGGATCGACGCCCCGTTTCGCACAGGAAGCGAATGAAATCGCCCTGAATATGGCGCAGTTCTCTACCGACGAACTGAAAAAGATATTGAAGCTGAACCCGAAACTGGCACTGGAGAATTACAACCGGTTTCAGGAGTTCCATACCGAAGAGGTTCGTTCCCTTCAGGCATTGCTGGCTTATACCGGAGTGGTTTTCAAGAATATCAACCCCAAAGATTTTACGGAAGAAGATTTCCTGTATGCCAACGAGCATCTGCGGATCGCCTCCATCTGCTACGGATTGTTGCGTCCGCTCGACCGGATCAAGCCTTACCGGATGGAATATGAAGTGAAACTGCCGGAGCTGGGCGAAGGGAATATGTACAATTTCTGGCGTCCGCGGCAAACAGAACTGCTGATCGACGAGGTAAAGAAGAACGATAACATCCTGATGAATCTGGCCAGTCATGAGATACAAGGGGCATTCGATTGGAAAAAGCTAAGCAAAGCAGCCCGCATCATCACACCCGAATTTAAAGTCTGGAAAGACGGTAACGCGAAAACCATCGTGATCTATACGAAGATGGCACGCGGACAAATGACCCGCCACATACTTAAAAACCGGATCACCGACCCGGAAGAACTGAAAAACTTCTCGTGGGAGGGTTTCACCTGGGACGAAGGTATGTCGGATGGCGACAACTGGGTGTTCCTGCAAAGCTAAGCGAAGTGTGACATGGTTGCTCTATTTAGTATGGTTATTTATATCATTGCATATCGCCACTCCTTTTAAGGTCAGCAAATATTTTTGCCGTGGATGGTTGGGCTTATCCGGATAGAGCAATCGTAATACATTCTCTTGAATAGCCGGATTCAAATAGTTCTTTAAGAAATTGCCCCGGTCTTTAAGTCCTACGAAATTCATCATCTCTTTCACCGACAGAGTTTGGTTACCAACGGCTTTTATCAGATCAAGAACTTGTGGGGGACTTGCCGGGGACTTGTCGGGTACTTGTTGGGTACTTGTTGGGTACTTGTTGGGGCTGGTTTATCTTCCACATCCAACAGCTCCGGGACATTCACTACCATATACCGATTCTTCAACTCGTTTCCTTCACCTAAAAGCAAATTGCGGAAGAAGCGAATCAGAAAATTTGAATCACGCATTATACCTTTTTGCACATTCTGATAGTTGGCACGTACTAATGCATTGCGGAAGTACCATGAATATTTAGCAAAAAGATCGTTCTCTACATTAAAACCCAATGAGCGCAAATACAGAATGGTAAAAACGGCAGTTGTTCTTGTATTGCCTTCACCAAAAGGATGAATCTGCCAAATTCCAGATACAAACTTAGCGATGTGTTCCACCAATTCATTACGGTTCACCTGAGAATAATCAAAAGCATGCTCTTGCTCCAAGTCATACTCTATGGCCCGGCGAATGTCAGGGGCAGAAACATAAAATACCGTATCACCACGTAATACCCATTCTTTTTTCGTGATATTATAATCACGTATCTTCCCGGCGTGCCGTTTCAATCAGATAATCCGACGGTTTCAACCCATCCACCGCCTGTAATCCGATGGCTGTTTGCCAAGCATATCCTTTCTCGCGTTTATGAGGCTCCGATTGCTTTATGTATTCATCAAAATCTTCTATTGCCATAATCGTTCGTTTATTACCTTGTTGCGCAAATTTAACGATTCTGCACTAAACACATCAAAAGTACAAAAGAAATCAGCCTTTCGCTCAATAATCGGAAGATAAAAACGTTATATTTACGTTCCTTTTTAAATGAATTATGAAATGAAAAAGACCTGTTTACTATTGCTTTTGCTCGTTGGGATAATCTATATAAACGAAGGTTATAAGATTATAAGCGAAGATATACCGGTGAAAAGCACCACCAAAGGTTCCCTTTCGGACATTGCCGAAGAGGTGATAGCCATCCCGTTGGAAATGACTTCCGACTGCCGGTTGAAACATGCCACGCAGATCAAGCGCGACAGGAATGAACTGTTCCTGGTAAGCAACGGACAGCTTTTCCATTTCGACTGTTCCGGCAAGTTCCTGAGCCGGGTTACCAACAATCAGCATTTCCTGGTTGCCGACTATGTGATCGATCCGATAGAAAGACAATTGATCATTATGGACGACAAAGAAAATGTCTATTATTATGATTACGACGGGACGTTGCTGGAAAGAAAAAGCCTTGCCGGAATCAATCCGCTGAATACCCCTACCCGGCTGATGTATCATAACCGCCATATCTGGATGACGGCGCAATCGTTGTCGCCTTCCACAAATGAGCCCGGAAAACAATGCGTCAGCCAATGGCTCTATAAATTCGATACGACGCTTAATCTGCAAGATGCACGTAAACTGACGGCTGCCGACCTGGGACGTTTCTATCTGGGAGCCTGCTTCCCTGCCGAACTGTCTGTAGCCGACGGGAATGTATATGCCTACTCGCCTTCCACCCAGCCGGACGAGTTACTGGCGGACACGCTCTATCTGATCAACCGGAACAAACTGAACATCCATGAAGATTATTCATCTATCCTGCCGCTATGCATAGCCGGACGCTATCTGGTTTCCACCTACTCGAATACCGCCGATGAAGAGCTGAATTATACGTTCTGCTACGACCGCCGGGAAAACTATGCGTATAATGTAACGGGAGGTTTTGAAGATAACTTCTATCACACAGGAAAAGTCCCCGACCTGAAATCGCTGGATGCCTATAACAATTCTTTCTGCTATTGCCGTTCGGGAGAAGAGGTGAAGAATGCTTTCCCGGATCGTATGGAAGAGGATAATCCGGTCTTATTTATCGTCCGGATGAAGGCATAATGAAGGGAGAATGAAAGCTAAATGAAGGCTCTACCATTACAGCTCCATCTATTAAAAAAAACAGATATCCTGACATTTACCTTCAAGAAATGAATACTGAAGGCAAATGTCAGGATAAACTATTTACAGGATCAGAATAACCGGCCGCAGAAACGGACCTTCATCACCGGATAAACGGTCAGCTTATCCATGACCTTAGTGAAATCATCGTCACTGTCTGCTAATGCACCACTCAAATCTCCGGCACTTGAGTAAAGTTTCGGTGATCCGTGGAATTGTACTCCCAGTTCAAACTGTACGCCTATACGCTTTTTAGGAACAGCGCGTCCGAAACCTACACCGATATAAGGGCGGAATCCCGATACCTTAAAACCACCGGATACATTACCGTTCTTATCGACCGGGATTACTTGATCGCCGATAATAATTCCGGCCTGGCCACCTTCTTGCACATACTCGGCCAATTCATCGCTATGCCCTTTGACCTTCAGCAACTTGTTGCCACCGAAATAAGCACCGGCAGTAACAAAGAAAGAAGAACTCAGGAACGGATAATAATTTACCAGCAACTCACCGGATGCACGTTTCATGTTACCTGTAAGATCGAGGGAAGAGGTATGTTCTCCTAACTCCGGATTTTTCAGATCAACATCCACATCCGCATCAAAACTGATACCCGGCATAAAAGAAACACCTCCGCGGATAGCGAAATGGGGAGTGACGGGGGTTGCCACATCAATGCCGATACCTGTTGTACCCGCACTTACACCCACCGAAAGAGAATTGAAAATACCCAGCTCTTTTTGAGCAGAGACAGGACTACACATCATACCAATGGACAGGATTGCCCAAAGAAAAATGATCTTTTTCATACTTGATAGAGTTTAATATTATATACTAGTTCAGAAATCAATAAGATGTATTTATCTGCCGCGAAAATACATAAAAATCAAACGATATAAAAAAAGTGATGCGGGAATTACTCCGGCATCACTTCCTTTTAACATATTGAATAGGATTTTATTCTTCTTCGCTGTCGTCTTCCTTGATAATAATAAAAATGTTTGCAATCTAGTATTCTTCATTGTATATTTGCGGCAAACAAACAGACAATCAAAATGAAACAAGCAGCTTTATTATTAAGGTGTAGCACTGATTCACAGGACTACGATAGACAGCAAAGAGACTTATTACCTATTGCTGAAAATTTGGGATATTTAGTACCAGAAGAATTAATATTTGGAGAGTATGTAACAGGTAAAGATGATGTTAGAAAAAAAGACAGAGAATCAATAACCAATCTAAAACTTGCTTGTAAAAAAGGTAAAGTTGATGCAATCTTTGTCAATGAAGTTTCCAGACTATCCAGAGATAGTATAGCAGGTAGACTTTTTGTTAGGGAATTTAATGATGATTATAAAGTACCTGTCTTTTTTAGAGATCTACAACAATGGACTATTGATCCAGAAAGTAAAATAAAAAACACATTCTTAGAGCAAATGTTAGGCTTTCATTTTGATACAGCTGCGGCTGAATTAAAATCTATGAAAACCAGATTTGCTTCTGGCAAACGTAAAAATGCAAGAACTGGTAAAAGTATTGGTGGTGTCCCTTCCATTGGTTATACAAAAGACAATGAAGGTATTATTATTATAGATGATGAAGCCGCTAAACTTATCAAAATCATATTTACCAAGTACTTAGAGAAAGAAGGTACAATAACAACGGTATGTAGATACCTTCGAGGAATTAGCAATATTAGGGCTTGGGGTACTGGAACTATTGGTAACATATTAAGAAATAGAGCCTATACTGGTAAAATGGAAGTTTCTATTACTAATCCAGATGAGCAAGATGAAAACAAGAGAGTTGAAAAGTATATAACAACAATTCCTATTATTATAGAAGAAGACACATTTAATAAGGTACAAAAAAAATTAGATGAAAATAGAAGTACCCAAGAATATACTAGATCTAAAGTTCATCTGCTACAGAAACTTATTAAATGCAGTGATTGTGGTAAACTATTTTCAGCAAAGACAGTAAGTTCTGGAAAAAGCACTGCATATTGTTGCGTTTCAAAACAAAATGGCATCAACTGCAATCTATCTATAGCCTTAGACGCAAATAAAGTTGAATCTATTATTTGGAATTTAGTTAAAAGTAAATTAATGGAATTGAATAGATTAGGAGAAGATGAAAAGTTAAAACGTATTACCACAGAAAAGAAGCAAATTCAAATCTATGAAGAAGAAATTGCTGGATTAGAATCAGGCATCAATAAATTAATAAAAAAAAGGAACAACTTAATTTCTTATATAGAAGATGCTGAAACTGAAGAAGAAATAGCAGAAATTAAAGACAGGAGAAAGAAGCTAGACAAAGAAGTCTACGACAATAAAGAGAGAATTAACCATTTAAAGAAGAATATAGAGATATGTGAAAGTAATATCAATAATCATTTAAATAATTCTTATACTTCTTCTATTTTAGAAACTATAGAATCAGATAGAAATAAATTGAAAAAGCAAATAAAGGAGTTTGTAAGAGAAATATTACCCTACCCTATTGCTAATAGTCATTCAGTACTAAAAGTTAATACAACATTTGGGATTTACTATATTCTTTACAGCAGTAGGGATAAAGACAAGCAAGCGTATTATATACAGGATATGTATGCAAAATTCTTTCCAACTGACAAGAAATTTCTTATTATTGGAGATAAAACAGAGATTCCTATGCGTGATAAGATAAGTTCTCTAGCTAGAGTTGCTAGAACAACAACAGATGAAAAAGAGAAAGAAGAAATGTATAGACAAATAGAAAAACTAGAACCACAAAAAATAAAATATCCACAGAAGGAAACAGCAAGTCTAAAAGAGATATATCAGCTTAATACAGAATACTTTAACAACATACTAGAAAAGCTAGATCAAATAGGAATATATACTTATGATGAAATGAAGGAAATGTGTAAAAGTATGGGATTCATATTACCATTCAACTAATAATAGCGAAAGCCCACCAGTTTACGCTAGTGGGCTTTGTTGTATTAGAAACTTTACTTACATTTGCATCAACTTCTAAAACTCAAAGCGTTGAACCTTTTAGAAGAGACATATTTAATTTAAGAGCGTAAAAATATTATTCTTAATCTGGAATCTGGACAATTCTAAAACACAAGAATAATAGACAAAACGCTCACGCTAGTATTATATACCTACCCAGAGGTAGCATATATAACTATATGGCGTGGGCTATTGTTTATTACTTGTGTTTGGGCAGTCCAGAGCCTCAGATTAGGTAATATTCAATAGTTCCCACGCTTCATAGTTTAAAGTCTTTCCAGAGGGAACAGGAAGGGTAAAATTTAATTGTTATGACAAAAATGTTATTTAAAGTATGTACAGTTATGATTTGTTCCTTATTTCTATTCAGTTGTGAGAAAGATAAATTTGGAGATGCTATTGAATCTTATAGTTTAATGGATTATTATGAACAAATTAAAAACAAAGCAGGCATTGAAGTTGAAAGTTTAGAGTGTGCCAATCCTAATAATGGTAGTCTAAGTACTTCTTCTAGCATAGAATGCGCTAACGGTGACACTACAGTCCTCTGGGGATTTCGTAATAATAAAATCTGGATTGGATTATTTAATAAACAAACGAAAGAACAGTTAATCGAATGGACAAGTGATAAAGCTGTAAATAGAGATATAACAATAGATAAAGGTTATGGCGAATTTGAAAATATTCATATTGATAAATTTGATTTTTCTTTTATGAAATATACTCCCTTTGGGTTTATCAGTGAATCTTTCTACGTATATGGAATAGATGAAAAAAAGACTATTATGAAAGATTGGATTTTGATAAATGGTAATAATATGGTTTTGTATCCAACTACAATAGAGAATAAAATATATCGCCCATATCAATATGAGATCTGGTATAAAAACAGTATTATTCTGCATATGCGTGCTGTATCAGGTAACGAATTTACTGATAGCTATATTGCAGTTGTATCTTTAGAGACTGGAAAAGATATTTATATTTTGCAGGATTACCCTCAATCTGGATATGCAGATTTTGAAGTGCAGCCATTATCATATACAGATGGATTATCTTTTAATCAATCATATATAGCAGGAAACACGGGATTATATGAATGTATCGAACGAATGAACTATGAAACAGGAAAAGAAGTTTGGAAAACTCCAATAACACAATTAAAAGACATCAAAAATAATGCACGCAAAACAATCACAGTACTGAATAAAGATGATAAGCAATGGACATTTCAATTTGATGTAGTTAATTATGATGGAAGTAAACAACAAGTAAAATTTAGTGTTGATATAGCAACAGGAGAGATTATGTATCTTTGATTTGAGTAATAGCAGCACTATACAAAATAATGGACAGTGCTGATAAAGCCTTGCTAATATGCTAGCTAGGGGCACTGTCCACTATTTACAGGGACAATCTAATGGATAGTCCCTTGCAAAGCTTTCTTTAGTATTTCTAGAAATAAACTAACAGAAATCTGTTTAGCATATTTGGCAACATTTTCTTTTAATGCCTTATGTTGGTTTTCATTGACTTTATTAACTATACTTTTCTTCAATGTATTGAATAATGGTATAGAATGAGTATCTCTTAGTTCAATTACTTTAGTTTCAACTATATTTCCTTTGTTTATATTAAAGAATAAGATAAATGGAATAATATGTTTTTCTTTTATTTCTAAAGCAGTAAAAAACAACGTATTGAATTTATCAATAACAGATTTATCTCTAGTGTGAATATAGAAAACAGACAAGCTGTTAGAAGAAACTCTATCTAAAACTTTATTGCAATAATCATCGAATAACAATTTGTGCATAGTGTCTTCAAAATCATAAAATATAAACATAAATGATTTGGCTCGATGATTAGATAAATGTTCTTCACAAATATCGATAAATCTTTTTATGAACGTATCATATGAATATCCAAGCCCGTTATTTTTATTATTATTTTCATATATGGGTATCATTGATTACAAACTTTTATTTTTATTATTTAATCATCACTTTATAATATCATAATACTAAAAAACATTCTTAAATTACTCATATATTAATTTCCATATTTCATTTAATGTTTGTTGATTCATATTCCCTGATAAGGAAAAAGTTGTTTTATTGCCTTTTTCCAATAATTTTCCCGTTTTACTATTTAATAATTGAATATAAGTATGAGAGCTTCCATCACGATTAGATGTTATACGAAGATGATCAATCTCAAAATCTCCTATTTTAATACTATCCAAAGTATTAAATTCTCTATCATAAAAGCCTAGAAAATGATAAACATTTCTATTGTATGTTCCTCCATTAAATGCCTTATCTTCAAATAATTCAACACCAATTGGAATAATATATGCAGCTGTTTTAAACATTAAATCTCCCACTTGAATTGTCTTTTTATCAGGAAGTATATAATGATACTCAACTTTATAACATTTAGCAGCTTCTGCAAAATAGCGTATATTTTCAACAAAATCTTTTATATTTGTCATAACATTAATTTTTAAGATTATACAACAAATATAGCAATAAAGCCCAACAAAATCAATTGCTGGGCTTTTTATTTTTTCATACCTAGTAGATTTCACATATATTATATCGACCACCTTCTAATCTATACAGATAAATAGTGTCAACTTCTGTAGTGTAGGGAATCTGCATATTGCAGATAGTATAAACTAAAGTACATTTATATTTATGTTCTACAGCTACTTCTGGCTTATGCTTAAAATTAATACCATTTAAAGAAGGAATAGAATCTAATACTTTAAATGACAACGGTTTGTAATCTCTGATTATCTTACAATTCAATCCATTTCTAACTACACCTATGGATTTTTCAGTATTATAATACTGTGTAATAACTCGATCATAAGGAGTTTGTTCACAGCTAGTTAAAACAGCTATCATAATAGCCAATAAAATAAGTATTCTTTTCATATTCAATTAATTAGTTTATTCTTGTTCATTTATTATTAACTCTCTCAAATCTAATAGCATACTTAGTAGGAATATCCAGAAACTGCTTATATTCATAGCCATTATTTGCAGCTGTAGTCTTTGACACTCATTTTTCTATTAATGGACAGGTAGTAGTATCTACATATTTCAAATTATAGATATACATAGTATCTGCACCAAAGAAATTCACATATCAGGCAGCCATACAATTACCATCTATCTTAGCTTTAGTCAGGTTCATATACTTATCTAATTCTATCCAATGGCTAGAAAACTTAGCATAAGCTGGGGTTCTGGTTTTAATCTCTACTACTACCTTTTTGTTATCCTGTACTACATATCCATCTACAAAATCATATTTACCTGTAGTTGGCTGTCAGGTAGTATCTACTTTCAATTGTTTTACAAATCCTTCAAATCAGGATCTGCCTATTAGTTCGTCTTGCTCAAATTTATCCATTATGTTGTAAATTAAAATTATAAAGAAGTATCTGTTTAGCTATGTACATCTAGTGTAGAACCATTTAAAGGAAGAAAGCCAGATTTATTCAGATTTGTACTGTCTATAACATACTTTGATATTGTCTGGTTCTGAAATGAAGATAATGTATTCAAATTTCACTATAATGTGATCTAAAACATCATTAATTGTAATAATAATGGAATCCAGTATTGCTTCTTTTTTAAGTGGTTCAATATATGGATTTATATACTTCATAATTCGATTCTTTGTTTCTACTGTATAACTTCCATCTTTTCCATATTCCAAATTTGGAAATATATATTTTTCAAATTCTAATTGTTTTTCTATTGATTTAATCATACTCTATTGGTTATTAGTATTTAATTCTATTTCATCTTTAGATGGTTGAGCGTTAATATCACTTTGAAGATTGGCTATTAAAACTGCTACATCTTTGTAAGGTTGAACTGCCAAATAGTTTAAAATTGCCTGTACTGTTTGTACTGATAAATTAATTGTTTCCATTTCTTTTATTACTTTTAAATTTATTGTATTCATCTTTGATTAGTAAATATCCAGCATATATTAATACTAGATTGGCTAGAGTATTTGATATTAATAGGTAAGCTATCATAGTTAGTTTATTATAAATATTGATTCATCAACTAATCTGAAACCTAGTGAAGTATCTCGTATTATATCTAATTCCTGCAATTCCCTAACTGCTTTTCTGTTTATTTTTAAATCTCTGCTGATAGTAGTAATATCAAAAGGAATGATATTAGTGCCAATTAAAGTATATGCTTTTAATTTCAGCAATACACCTAATTGTATTGGAGTAATAGGTAATTCCAGTATTTTGGAATCAACTGTAACAAAATATTTATCTGGGATATTGTAACTATAGTAATTTTGAACACCTGCTTTTCCATCTACTCTACTCCCTTTAGTTATTTGAATATAATCTTTTTCTTGAAATTTCTTTAGATTTTTACCAATCACATTAGATACACCGAGTATTCTGGCTATATCATTTATTGTACTGCTACTTTTGCCCTCTTCATTCATTGTTGATAGTATGGAAAAATAAGAAGCTGCTTCAAAACAAGTTAAGTTTTTTAGTACGTCTACATTAATTTTAATTTGATACATAAAACTGTATTAGATATTCATAATTCAGCATCTTTGTTATCTGATATTTATCTCTTTATTTATAATACAAAGATACTGCTTTTTAAAGTGACTAAAAAATGAAATTTCAACAATCTTATAATTCCCTATTATGGATATTTCCAGTTGATTTTTTTTAGCGTTACCACCATTTAAAGATGAAATAGCCAGATTAATTTGGTTATATAGTATTGATTCTGTTTAAGACATTTTTAGCCACTCCATTTTATTTTGGATGAATTGTACCCTTTTCTTCTTTAAATGGTTCTACGCTTAAAAATGCACTGTCAAAATTTATTTTACAGATAAATATTCTCTACTGGTTCAGAATCTTCTTTACTTTTATATGGAACTCCAGATATAACATAGTTCATAAAATACTCCATATTGCGTATTTTCTTAAAGTTATCTTTCTTTGCTGCTAGATATTGCATATATGACCTAGGTAGCTGTACATCTGATTCTTTCATTATTGATACTACATTCTCTACTTTCTGTATCAATAGTTCTACTTCTACAGATTGACCTTTTGGCATATCTATCAGAAAACTTTCTATATGCAAATCGAAACCAGTACCATTTAAAGAGAGAAAACCTTTGTTTATTAGTTCATTATTATATTTACTTACAGTCACTTTAGCCATTTTAAATTCTTTAGCTATTGCAGTGGCAGAATAGCTGATGTGATGACTATGTGCATCTGCTAAAGCAAATAGTTTCAATAAATAACCTTTTAGTTTAATTGATAAGTCCAAATTTATAAAGTCCCTGCTGATTCTTCTGTATTTAGTTGGAATTGCTTCTTTGAAAGTATAGATAATCCTTTTGACTTCTTTGTTTTCCTTTAGAGACTTTGCTCTAATATGTTCTATTTCCACTTCTCCAGATTCGGCTAATCTATCAGTTAAAGCCGTATTTATTTTACCTGAATCGTAATTTCTTCTACTTTCTCCAACGAAGCCAGCTAGCTGATCTAAAGTTGTATCTGTTTTTAAGGTCTTTTTATCAGTGGTTAAAGACAATACGAAGAATCTGTATAAATCTGGACAGCTTAATGTATATGCTGCTGATATGTTCATAGTGGTGTAACCTTTAAATGGTAGTTTTATTGATTGATTCATTGGTAGCCAATTGTTTAATTTCTAAATCATTATTATCTGGAATAAATTCTATATCTCTTTTCTCTTTTTCTAGTTTGTGCCAATAAGTAACACCTAATGCTTGTTTAGCTTCTTTGCGATTCTGGAATATTTGTCCAGTTGGTTTGTAAAGTATCATATATTTAATTTTTTTTTTTGACAAAAAATAATGGAATCTGAAACGGGAGAAGCCCGATAGGGCTACTGCCGTACTAATAGGAATGGAGTACTGGAGTGTAGTAGAACGGTAAAAATTACCACCTTGTACACGGTAAATTTTTTAGTACTATGGAATGTAGAACAACGGTAAATGTTTTCTATGAGGACGGTAAAATAATTATGTGACTAGTAAATTTTACCAATTCGTACACGGTAATTTTTTCAGCAGGCATAAAATAAAACCAGATTCACATCTGGTTCTATTTCGTTTAATTTCTAACACATAAAATTAATTTTTTAACTCTAAGTGGGTTTGTAGCAAGTTACCTAACACACTATTTATCCTTTTTCTTATAATACAAAGATACTGCTTTTTTTCAAGGCTGTCAAATGATTTTTCAATAATCTTGATATTTAACTATGTGTATATCTGTGGCTTACATTTCTTGTTTCACTATTGTGTTGATGGTGTATTTCTAGTCTTAGCACCATTTAAAGAAGAAATGCCTAAGAGATTATGAATTTGAAAGTACAGAGATTGCCAAATTAGATTGGCTTTCTTCCTTTAAATGGTGCTAACATTAAATACTAATCATTATATTTGTGTTCTAACTTAAATTTACAGCACTATGCCAGAGGAAAAGAAAAAATGTTTTGTCATTATGCCTATTAGTGATGCAGAAGGATATGATAAGGGACATTTTACTAGAGTATACGAGCATCTAATTAAGCCTGCAGTTTTGGAAGCGGAATTTGAACCTGTACGAGCAGATGATACATCTAAGGCTAATTTCATAGTTGTAGATATATTAAAGCAGGTTTTAGAATGTGAAATGGCTATTTGTGACCTAAGCTCCAGAAACCCTAATGTTTTTTATGAACTGGGTATTAGACAAGCTTTTAATCTTAAAACTGTACTAATTAAAGACAATAAGACTATTATGCCATTTGATATAGCAGGCATTAGGACTTTGTCATATAGTGAAAGTCTTAGGATAGATGAAGTAAAGAAAGCAATTCCAGAAATAGCTAAATGTATCAGAGAAACATACGATGCTAATGATAAAGAAGTAAATTCACTTCTACAGTTGTTATCAATTGAAAAACCTGCAACATTACCAGAAAGAGTTACTTTATCACAAGATTCTAATATTATATTAGAAGCTATTAGTGACTTACGCAAAAATCTAAATTTATCAGGATATGCTATGCCTATAGACAAACTAGAGGTTAAACTTCCAAATGGTACTAGTATTCCATATGGGATGTATGTATGTAATAAAGATAATAAGACGTTAGGTAAAGTATTGGGAGAAACACCTTATGAAATAATTCTTTTAAATAATGATAATGAAGTTTCTTTTATGTCTAAAATTGATTATATTGATAAAGGATTTGACTATGTCCCATTTTAAGAAAAGTACTATAATTTAATAGGCTTAGCTCTTAATGTTATGAGTTTTCAGGTGACATTCTTTGCAGAGAGACATTAAGTTATCTGGATTATAAGCTAGGTATATTCTCTTTAAATGGTCATTAGTAGACATAAAGCTAATAATATGGTGTACATCTACGGCAGGAACTACTTTACCTTTCTGCTGGCATAATTCGCATAGTGGATGCTGTTGTAGATGTGCCAGTCTAAGTTTACGCCATTTGGTAGAAGTATATATTTCATTACGTTCTTCTCGTTTAAGTGATTTAGTCTGTTGTTTCTGTGGCTTCTTTAGATACGGCATTTGTGAATAGTTTTTTCAGTTGTTTGTGATCCATCTTAGTTTGGTAGCGTAACATCTTAATTCGGTATTCTATCTGATCTAATATACCATCTTCTATTCCTTCTGATATTACTTTGAGCAAGGTATTATGAAAAATATCCTCATCTGTTTGGAATAATTCCAGATTAGTAGTATTACCCACATATTTAGCTCTTAAATGTTCATAGTTCTTAGCGATCACATCTGCTACTATAGCACTGACTTCTTTTGTAGTATAGTTAAACCTGTGTTCTCCAATTGTTTCTGGTGTTGGGTTAATGATGGCTTCTATATCTTTAGGCTCTATCCCAAACAGCTTAGATGTTTGATCTGTGCCATAGTCATAAACGTATTGTAGTAGTGTTTCTCTATCTGGTCTTAGTTTTTTCATAGTATTGGTTTAGTAGTTCTTCATTATTATCAAAAAAATCTTTTAAAATCATTCTAATTATCTTAGATTTGTCTGTGGAAGTAGCTTGTTGGAGAATTGATAGGTTAAGGTCTAGTTCTTCATCCAATCTCACAGTAACGCGTGTAGATTTTGAGGTTGGTTTCATTGTTGATATGATAATTTTAAAACTTAAAGATACTAGTATTATGGAACAAGAACAAATGAATACACCTAATTCATTAAAAGAGGAAATAAGAGAACTATTAAAGAAATTTATTGATCTCGTGATAGGTTATTACAGGAACGAACCTATTAAATTCTGGACTAATTTGATTCTGTTAGTATTGTCTATATTAACGATAATAATAGTTGAAATAAACAAATGTCTTGTGCCATTTATCTTTAACGATAGTCTCACTTTTATTATTAATGTATATGTATATTTCGCATCTATATTGTATGTGCCTGGACTATTCCTTTATTTAATATTCAAAGTCTTAAATTCTAAACAAGGACTAAAATGGACTATATTAATAGTGGCTGCTATATTCCTTCCTATGTTTGTTGCACTAAACATTATACCAATATACCGACTTCTACAGCTTCAAATTCTACCAGAAGAAACTATATCTCTAAGTGAGTTTGGAGCTTTCTTCGGAGCTATAGTAAGTCTATTTGCATTCTATGGAGTTTTAACAAACTTGATGCAATCCGAGAAGAGAGCCGATAAGGCTGAAACCATATCAAGAGATAGGTATAGAGAAGATTCTGAACGTATTATCTTCTTCCAGTTATTAGAGTTACATACTAAAAAAGTAGACTCTGTTATATACAATTTTTCTCATAATCAAGAATATAAGGCATCACAAGCTTTTGCACAATTTACTAATAAAGCTAATTTGTATTTAAATGCATATATTACATATAATAATATAAATAGAATTTCAAATAACGAGATTAATTCTAAAATGAGGAGATTACTAGCATCAATTTATATGCTTCAAAACAAAAGAACCAAAAAAAGCAAACTATATATTCCTGATAGTGATAAGTTAATTTCTGAGGTCAAAAAATCATTACAATTAGAAAACTTACGAACCTATTCTTTTGATGATGACGATGATAGATCTTATATTATATATTCATTAGAGAAAAAAGATTTTGAATTTATTTATAACTCTTTTAAATATGCTGCAGACATTGTGTATAAAGAATATGGCCATATATTGGGGCATTATTTTCGTAATATGTACTATGTTATGGATACTATCAATAATTTCTCTGATAAGAAGAACTATAAAGAACTATTTAGAGCACAGCTATCTAGATACGAACTTTCTTTAGGCTTCTTTAATGCTGTTAGTAGTCGATCTAGTCTTAAAATGGTAAAATTGTTAGAAGAGTTTGATATATTTAAAGACCTATATGAGGAAGATATTATAATATTAAAACTGGCTAAAGAAGAAGGCATAGAACCTAGTGTACTAATAAATAACATACTTAATGAATATAAGAAAGATATAAATGAGGTGTCAGACAACTAACTGGTTCCAATATAGAAATAACCAAAATCTTAACTATTTATGGGAAATTATAAAATACCTTCTGATATATGTAAAGAAGCGAAGGACTATATGAAGGACGTACTGCAAAGATTGGAAGAATCAGGAGTATTAGAAAATGTAGATACTGCTGCACTAGATATGTTAGCCAGAAACTACAGTATGTTTATTGCTGCTTCTAAACAGATCGAGCGTGAAGGTGCTACTATCACTAATGTACAGGGAAATATAGTGAAACATCCTGCTGTAACTATTGCCAAAGATGCACAAGTACAGGCTGTAAAAATTATGCAGGAATTTGGACTAACGGCTAAAGCCAGAACCAAACTACCTAAACTGGATAAAGAGAAAGAAGAAGATTCACCACTGGAACAATTTGTAAAGACTGCTAAAGAAGTACGCTAATGAAACTATACTACGAGTATTGTAGTAAGGTTTTAGATGATAGTATTGTAGTTGGAGAATATATTAAACTAGCCTGTGAGAGATTCCAGAACGATCTTCAAAGGGATGATCTGGTATTCAGAGAAGATAAAGTAGATCTAGCTATTCAGTTTATTTCTACTCTTAAACACTATACAGGTAAACATTCTGGTAAATCATTCATACTAGAAGGCTGGCAGCAGTTCATAATAGCCAATATAGTAGGCTGGTACTGAAAAGAATCAGGTACAAGAAGATTTACCAGTAGTTATATAGAAGTGAGTAGAAAACAGGGTAAAGCACTTAGTTTAGATACGCCTATTCCAACTCCTACAGGATGAACTACTATGGGAGAATTGCAGGTTGGTGATAAAGTATTAGGAAGAGACGGATTACCTACAAATGTAACATTTATAACTCCAATTCAATATAATAGAAACTGTTATAAAGTAAGCTTTGAGGATGGAGAAGTTATTACTGCTGATGCAGATCACCAATGGCAGATAAAGACAAAGACCAAAGACTGCATTACTTTAACCACAAAAGACCTTATCAATTTTAAACGAATTAGAAAAGATGGGAAAGGTACTGAATATATGTATAGAGTACCAATGAATAGATCTTTAGAATTACCTGAAGCAGAGTTGCCTATTGATCCTTATGTTTTAGGGTTGTGATTAGGCGATGGGGATTCTTCAAAACCTAATTTTACAGTCAGTAAAAATGATTTAGAAATGTATGATTATCTTATTCCTTTATATGGTCAATATAAAATTTATGAGGATAAGAGAAATAAGAATACTTTAAACATTTCTTTTGCAGGAGACAAAGGTAAAGACAATTCGCGATTAAGGCACCAATTAATAAATGCTGGAATATTTCAAAACAAGCATATACCAGAAATCTATCTTAGAGCCAGTAAAAAGCAAAGACTGGCATTAATACAAGGATTAATGGACACAGATGGAACTATTAGCACTGCTGGAGAATGCGAGTTTGTCCAAAAGAATACTTTAATAGCTGATGCTTTCTGTGAATTATTGAGTTCTTTGGGAATTAAATATCATAGAACGACTAAGATTCCTTCTTTAAATGGTAAGGAATGTAATCCTGTACAAAGAATACATTTCTATACTGATAAACAATTACCTTGCTTTAGATCGAAAAGAAAATACGATAGGCTTAAAGATCATTTGAATAAGAGAATGTTATATAAGTCCATTGTAAATATTGAGACAGTAGAATCAGTACCTGTAAAATGTATTACTGTGGATAATGAAGATTCGCTTTATTTATGTGGAACCAGGTTTACAGTAACACATAATACGGCTTTAGCTGCTGCACTATGTTTGTACTACTTAATAGCTGATGGCGAAGATGGTGCAGAAGTATTACTGGCTGCTAACAGTAAAGAGCAAGCTAAGATTGCCTTTGATATGTGTAGTAAGTTCAGTAAGGGATTAGACCCTAAAGGTAAATTTCTTACAGCTTACAGGGCAGATATTTTATTCAGTCTTACCAGTTCCAAATTGAAAGTACTAGCTGCTGACGATAGCAAGTTAGACGGATTTAATGCCAGCTTTGGCTTATTGGACGAATATCACGCTGCTGCAAATAGCAAAGTGAGAGACGTAATTAAGTCTTCTATGGGAATGCGTGAGAATCCACATCTTTGTACTATTACTACTGCTGGGTTTGATAAATCATTACCTTGTTACCAACTTAGAACTGTAGCTATTGAAGTACTGAACCATCTAAAGGAAGACGATAGTATGTTTATTGCTATCTACTCTTTAGATGGTAGTGATAATTGACAGGATGAAAAAAACTGGTGTAAATGTGCTCCCAATTTAGGTGTAACAGTTACTAAGAAGTATATCAAGGAACAGGTACAGCAGGCAAAGAATAACCCCAGTGATGAAGTTGGAGTTAAAACCAAAACATTAAATATCTGGTGTGATTCTGCTACTGTTTGGATTCCAGAAGACTATATAGTGAAATGTAGTGATGTGGTTGATCTTTCATCTTTAAATGGTAAAGAGTGTTTTGTAGGTGTAGATTTAGGTGCAACCAGTGACTTAACAGCGGTATCATTCTTAATAGTAGATAATGATAAATACTATTTCAAAACACATTACTATTTACCAGAATCAGCATTGGAAGAAAAGACTGATAAAGAATTATATAAGTTATGGAAGCGAGCAGGGCTATTAACCGTTACGCCAGGGAATGTTACAGACTATGACTATATAACCCGTGATATATTAAAAGCTAGAGAAGTTGTTAATATAGTATCAGTTAGCTATGATAAATTCAATGCAACTCAATGGGCTATCAATTGTACAGAACAGGGACTGCCATTAGAAGAATATCCACAAACACTAGGCAGTTTCAATAGACCTACTAAAGAACTGGAAAGGCTTATACTATCAGGACAGGCAGTAATAGATAATAACGATATTACCAGAAACTGCTTTAGGAATGTGGTACTTAAGTCTGATTACTGTGGCAATGTAAAGCCAGTAAAACAACAGGATAAAAAGAAAATAGATGGTGTAATTGCTATGATACAGGCATTGGGAGGTTATCTACTGACACCACATTATTCAAATACGATATAACATAAAACCTTAACTATGGGATTATTTGACATATTAAAAAAGAAAAAACCGATACAGCAAGAGGAAAGAAGCTATACGCCTTATGGACTTAATAGTCTGGTATATAATTCCAATTCCAGCTACAACAATAATAAAGCTATGCTATTATCTACAGTTTATAGATGTGTAGATGTTATTGGAGATTCTGTAGCCCAATTGCCTTTAGAACCTTACTTTATTGATAAAGATGGTTACAAAAGGAAGTTTACAGAACACCCTTCTTACTATTTACTAAATAGAGAACCAAACAGAAAGATGAGCCGATTTACTTTTATGAAAACATTAATTACCAGTGTTCTCTTAGATGGTAATGGCTACGCATATATAGAAAGAGATGATAAAGGGGATGCAGTAGCATTGAAATTAATTCCTTCTAATTCAGTGACTGTATCTAATGTGAATGACAACATAATGTACAATGTTGCAGGATTTAAGCAACTGGTAGAACCTATAAATATGATCCATATTCTGAACTTCAGCTATGATGGCATAACAGGGATCAGTACATTGCAACACGCTAAAAATACTTTAGGACTAGCTACAGATAGTGAAGCACACGCTGAAGGGTTCTTTAAAGGTGGTGCTAACTTAGCTGGAATCATTAAAGTACAAACTTCATTAACACCAAAGCAAAAGCAAGATATTAGAGAAGTCTGGCAAAGCACATTCAGCCCAATTACAGGAACACCTAATGGTATAGCTGTATTGGAGGGTAATATGGACTTTCAGCCAATAACGGTTAATCCATCTGATGCACAACTATTAGAAACCAGACAGTTTAATGTAATAGACATTTGTAGGTTCTTTGGAGTTTCACCAGTTAAAGCATTTGATCTAAGTAAAAGTAGCTACAGTACAGTAGAAGCCACACAACTAGCGTTCCTTACCGATACACTAGCACCATTACTGGAGAAGATTGAACTGGAGTTTGAAAGAAAACTGTATAAACCATCTGAAAGAAATAATATAGATGTACGCTTTGATACATCTGTCCTACTTAGAGCAGACAAGGCTAGCCTGGCTAATTATTATAATACCTTATTCCAGATTGGGGTTATTACTCCAAATGAAATTAGAAAGGCTTTAGACTTGGAAGCTATAGAAAATGGTGATCATACATTTGTACAGGTAAATATACAGACCTTAAACAATGCTGTGAAAGATAAAGTAGATATTGATCCTTTAAATGGTAATAGTAATGATACAGAAAGTATATAAGGGTTCTGATCTTATTATTGATTTGGCATTAAAAGACAGAAGTGGTAATACATATAGAGTTACCGATGTTATGGGGTTTGTAATAAAATTCTATACAACAGATCCTATGGTTAATGTAGAGTGCTCCAAATTGCCTAATGAACAATATTTCAATATTATAAAGAATGAATCTACAGATTCTGCTGTATTAAATTCCAGCGACTTAGATAAATTGAATGATGGTTTGTTACATTATGAATATCATATTCGAGTAATGGATTCTTCTTTTGATGATAATATTTATGATGAAATAGTAACAGGGGAAACTAATCTTTTCTTAAAATCTAAACCCTGCTAGCTATGGGAAGATATAAATTAGAACTTACAAGAAGTAACATTAAGGTTATATCTGATGAGTCTGCTAAACGTACTCCATTATGACTAAGACTTATTATTAATCAGGATGAAGGTACAACAAATGATATTAATGTACGAGTACATTTAGCGACTAAAGGCTTACCTACCCACTATAGACTAAGTGAATGTAAAGAATTTACAGATGCAAAATGAATTTCATTTGATTGTAATTATGTTGATTTTATATTTTCACCATCTAAAGGATTGAAGGAGTTATATGGTCAAACAAAGAATAATTATTATGATTCCAATACAGCAACAGAAACCATAACATTAATATAACAATGGATAAAGACAAATTGAATAATACATATTATTTAGAACTAAAAAGGGCTAATGTTGTATTAGGTTCTGGCGGTAGCGAGATTGTGCCAACTTGGGGTATTATTGTTGGAGACATTAAGCAACAAAAGGATCTACAGGATGAACTATCCCAAATAAAAGAATCTATTCCTGCTTCTTATGATGAAGATATTAACCATCTAAAAGAAGAAAAGGCAGATAAATCTGATACATATACTAAAAAGGAAATAGATGATAAGATAGCTGGTTCTGGTGGTGCAGATCTTACTAACTACTATACCAAACAGGAAATAGAAGGTAAAGGATATTTGACTACAGAAACAGATCCTACTGTTCCTGATTGAGCTAAACAACCCAATAAACCGGTATATACAGCTAACGAAGTTGGTGCACTTCCTGATACGACTAAGATTCCTGATATTACTGGACTGGCTACTAAAACGGAATTAACTGAAGGTCTGGCTACAAAGGCTGATCTTTCTTCTTTAAATGGTTTAGCGACTAAAGAAGAATTAGGAACTAAAGCCAATTCTACTGATGTGTATACAAAAGCAGAAGTAGATAAGAAAGTAGAATTTGCTGGTAATTTTGATAGTACAAAATACTATGATAAAACAGCTACAGATTCATTACTGGCTACTAAAGCTAACACTAGTGCAATACCATCTAAAGTAAGCCAACTAACTAATGATTCTGGATATGTGACTGATATTTCTGGCAAAGTTGATAAAACAGAATTATCCAATTATGCTTTAAAAACAGAGATTCCAAATACCAGCGTTCTGGCAACTAAAACGGAATTAGCTACTGGCTTATCAGGCAAAGCCGATATTTCTTCTTTAAATGGTAAAGTAGATAAAGTAGAGGGCAAAGGATTATCTACTAATGATTATACGGATGAAGCTGTAACACAACTAGCAGAACTATGAAATAAAGGGGTTGTATTAGATAAAGCTATATGGATTGGAGAGACAAAACCACCTGATAAAAGTTACTCTATTTGGATTGATACCAGCGAAAATTAATATAGACAATGAAAGAACTACGAAACTGTAACTATGAAATTAGAACCACTACACCAAAATCCAGACAAGTTGAAGGTTATGCTTTAGTATTCAATAAGGAATCTAAGGATTTAGGTGGATTTACAGAGATTATAGAACCAGAAGCATTAGAAGATATATTAGATAAATCTGATATTCTTTGTCTGCTTAATCATAATGAAGAAAGAGGAGTATTAGCCAGATCAAAATATGGCAAAGGCTCACTTACTTTATCTGTAGATGGTACTGGTTTAAAATATAGATTTGAAGCACCTAACACTGCTTTAGGCGATGAACTACTGGAAGGACTTAAAAGAGGTGATATTACTACTTCTTCATTTGCCTTTACTATTGATAGTGATAAATGGGAAAAGAGATCAGATGGTAAGTATCTAAGACGTATCACAAAGTTTAAAGAATTATTCGATGTTTCCCCTGTGTATAAAGAAGCATATCCAGATACTTCTGTGGCTTGCAGAAAGATGCAGGAACTGGATTCAGAAGAATTAAAGGAGTATTACCAAAACCTTAGAGAAGGATTATAATGGACACATTGACTTTAATAGACCAAAAGGAACAACTAAGAAAAAAAGCAGAGGAATTAATAGCCAATGCTGAAAAGGAAATCAGAAAGTTGAATGATGGAGAGGCTTTAGAGTTAAACCATCTAAAGGAAGAGATAGCCAATATAGATAGCCAGATCAAACAGATAGAGGAAGAAACCAAACGTAACTATAAACCACAAATTAAAAATAAAACTATGGAAAAATTTTCATTGTTAAAGGCTATTAATGATGTAGCCAACAACAGACAACTAGACGAGAGAGCACAGGAAGTTGTATCTACAGGTGTTGCTGAAATGCGCAAGGCTGGACAGTCTTGCGGCGGACAAATTGTACTACCTATCGAAGAAAGAGCTGACATTCAGGCTACGGTAGCTACTGCTGGACAGGAAAATGTAGCAGAAGACAAATTAGGTATCTTAGAACCATTAAGAGCAAATTTAGTACTGGTACAAGCTGGTGCTTCTTATATGACTGGCTTAATTGGTAATGTATCTATTCCTGCTTATTCTGGTTCTAATGTTACTTGGGCTGGTGAAGTAACAGAAGCTACAGAGGGTGTAGGTACATTTAGTGAAGTAAATCTGGAACCTAAAAGATTGACTGCTTATATTGATGTATCTAAACAGTTCTTGATTCAGGATTCTAATTCTGCTGAAGAAATGTTGAAACGTGATATTGTAGCAGCTATTTCTAATAAGTTGGAAGCAACTATTTTAGGTGCTGGCGCAGGATCTGCTACTGAACCTAAAGGTTTACTGAATGGCGTAACTGCTGATACTGCTGCTATCACTTATAAGGATATTGTAGCTATGGAAGCTGAATTAGAGGATGCAAATGTAAGAGGTGATATTAAATACATCGTATCTCCATCTGCTAAGGCTGATCTTAAAACTACAGCTAAGAATCAAAATTCTTTCTTGATGGAAGGAAACGAAGTAAATGGTTATCCAGTTCTTTGTACTTCTGCTGTAGCTGGTAAAGGTGTAGTAATGGGTAATTTCTCTGATTATGTAATTGGTCAGTGGGGAGGTATCGACTTAACTGTAGATCCATATACACAGGCTGCTAAGGGTAAAGTAAGATTGGTAATCAATGCTTACTTTGATGCTAAACCACGTAGAGAGGAAGCATTCGTTACTAAAGTACTGAAAGCGTAACCTTAACAATGAATAAGCTATGTATGTAACTTTATGCGAAGCAAAGAAACATCTGTTAGTTGATAATTCATTTAAGGATGATGATGAATACATACTAGCTTTAATAGATGTAGCAGAAGATGCTGTAGCTATAAACTTAAATGTTCAATTAGCCAGCATTACAGTAGGTGGAGAATTACCACCTGCTGTAAAAGCTGCTATTCTTTTATTAGTTGGTAACTTATATGCTAACAGAGAACCTGTAGCTTATACTTCTTTGAATAAAGTACCCTATACTTTCGATTACCTTATATCACTATATAAAAACTACAAGTAATGAGAGCAGGACTATTAACGGAACCTGTTACTTTCAAACGTGCCACTACTGCTAAAGATGATTATGGACAGGAAGTTACATATTGGGAAAACTATATTATAACCAGAGGTAACGTTAAGTATAATACAGGTAACAGGACTATAGAGAATCAGGAAATCATTAATACCTATACAGTCACATTTATTGTTAGAAGCTATCATAAGATAGATGAATCAATGAGAGTACTGTATAATAAGAAACTGTATAGAATCCTGTCAATTAATGAAGGTAGATTAAAACAATCAACAACTATTATTGGAGAACTGGTAAATGAGTAATGCAGCGGTAGTCGATACAAAGCAGGTGCTAGAAATGTTTGCTGAACTGGATAGTAAAAAGCAAAAGAAAGTACATAGAACTGCACTTAGAAAAGCTACTGGCATACTGCTTAAAGAGGTTAGAAAGAATTTCAGGCAGGTAGTTAAGAAGCCTAATGCAAGAAACAGATGGAACGGAAAAACTTTCTTATCTGGCATTAAGTCCAGTGTCAATAAAGAAGTAACAGAAGGTAAAGTTCACATACTGGGAGACTTTAGACTAAAATTCTTTGAACTTGGTACTAAGACACGTTATAAGAAACGTACTAAAGGTAGACCGTCTACAGGAGTTATTAAGGCTACTTATTTCTTCAAAAAAGCCAGAGAAGCCAAAGAATCAGAAATCAGTAATAGTATGAATAATATAATAACACAATCTATACTAAAAGTAAATGGACAGTTTAAAGGTAGGTAAAGATATCTTTTCTCTTTTAAATGGTAATAGCAGCCTTACTGCATTAGTGGATAATAAAATATATCCTGTCATTGTGGAAAATGGAACTGATTATCCATTTATAGTATATAAGAGAAGTAATATTATTCCAGACTATACCAAAGACTTCCATTTAAAGGATAATGTAATAATTGATATTATATGTGTATCAGATGATTATTCAGGAAGTATAGATATTGCCAGTATAGTAAGGAATACATTAGAAGATAAGAGGATTGGTGATATACAAAGTATTAAGCTGGAATCTGCGGATGAAGATTTTATAGATAATGCTTATGTACAGACACTAAGTTTTAATTTAACTATAAACAAATAATATAACTATGGGAAAACCAATTGATGGTAGTGATTTGATGCTATTTATAGGTACTGGCAGTGGTCAGTCTATTACATACAAATCAATAGCTTTTGCAACCAGCCATAAACTTTCTATGAGTGCAGAAACAGTAGAAACTAGTTCTAAAGATTCTGGTGGTAAATGGGTATCTAAGGCAGTACGTAAACTAAGCTGGAATATGAGTACAGATAATCTGTTCTCTTTAGATGGTGAAGGATCGACTTATGATGATCTGTTTGCTATTATGACTGAAAGAAAGGAAATAGATGTAGTATTCAGTCTGGAAAAAGATTACGCTAGTAAAGCTGATGAAGTTCCTGAAGGAGGTTGGACACCAGTAACTACTGGACAATATAAAGGAAAGGTAGTTATTACCAGTCTGGAACTAAATGCACCCAATGGAGATAATGCAACGTTTACAGCTTCATTTGAAGGTGTTGGAGCACTAACGAAAGTATCTGCTTAATTTTTAATTTCTAAAGCCTTTATATCTCTGCTATAGAGGTGTAAGGGCTTTTTTAATATACAAACTTATGGAAATAACAATTAAAGACAAGACATATAAAGTAAAATACAGCATTAGAGCAATGTTTGTATTTGAGAAGTTGACAGGTAAAATATTCAATCTGGAAAACCTGATGGACTGGTATATATTCTACTATTCTATGATACTGGCTAACACTCCAGAATGTACTTTACTGTTTGACGATTTTATAGATGAATGCGATTCCAATCCAGCTTTGGTAATTGATATTCAGAATTATCTTACTACTGAATTTCAGAAGCAAGGACAACTGGAACCATTTAAAGAAGAAGATACAGCAAAAAAAAAGTAATAGCTATATCAGACTTATATAGTATCATAGTAGTAGAATGTGGAATACAGCCAGATTACTTTCTGGATCATATGCAATGGTATGAAGTAGAAGCCTGTCTAAAAGGACTGGAAAATAAAAATAAAGCAGGTTGGGAACAGACTAGATTTATTAGCTATGTTACTGCACAGGTTAATAGTACAAAAAAACTGAAACCAACTGATATACTTACTTTTACTTGGGATAAGGAAGAAGAAGCCAGTAATGAAACAATTATTACTAATGAGGATGTAAAGAGACTGAAAGATAAAGCAAATCAAACCTTAAAACTATTATAATATGGCTGATTTAATTACAAGGCTAATACTTAATACACAACAGTTCGATCAGAATATAGGTAAATCCAGTAAGCAAATACAGGGATTCCAGCAGAAGATACAGGGCTTTTCCAGTGGTGCTATCAGTGCTTTTACTAAGTTTGCTGGTGGTATTGGATTAGCTATTAGTGCAGGTGAAGCACTCAATAAGATGATGCGCAGCAACCAGACAACCAGCGATATGTTCGATAACAATATGAATGCAGCCAGAGATTCAGTAGATGCTTTCTTCCGTTCATTAACTACTGGTGACTGGAGCGTATTTAGTAATGGTATTATTGCAGCCTTTACAAATTTGAAAGAACTATCCGCTTTAATGGATGAACTGGCAGATAAAAAGCTATCCCTGTCATATATTAAAGCAGAGGATTTAAAAGAGATCGAGCAATACGAGACTGTAGCCAAAGACACTAATAAAAGTCTGGATGAAAGGAAAATGGCTGCTGAAAAGATGGCAATGGCTGTAAAACACCTGTCTAAAGAAACTGCCGATTATATAAAGTCCAGTGAAGAAGGACTAGCTAAAACATATAAAGCCAATTACGGAGTTGATGTAGATAGGGAAACGTTGGATTACTTCTTTAAGCATACTAATAAATCAGATAGTAGTGTATTATCTGAAATAGAGAAGTATAAAAAAGAAAGGGTTGCAATAGAACAGAAATATACTACAACTACTACAGTTCCTTCTTCTTTTGGTGCTACTACTATATCTACTCTTAGCAAGCAGGGAAAGGAAGCATTACAGCAGTATGATAAACAAAATGAGTTTATCAGGACACAATCTGTTTTGCTGGAAGAAGTAGATGATAAAAGAGTTGTTACATTGAATGCCCTGAAAGAACAGTACGATATGGAGCGTGAAATTTATTCTCTGCAAAAAAGAACTGATGAAACTAGTAGGTCAGTCAATACTTTAGGGGGGAGTACTAAGAAAGAGAATATTATTCCAGAAGGATCTATAATGGAAATGCATAAAAAGATTGCAGATCTTAAAAAAGATTATGAAAGTGCAACAAATGAAGGTACCAGAGCGGGTTTTATGAGAGCCATAGAGGAATATAAAACACATCTTAGAATGATGCAATTAAGAGCTGCAGGTACTTCTTCATTGTCTGGTAATATTAGTAAGCCTACAGGGAAGTCCGTTAAATCTGATTTGGATACTGGCAAGATTAAGATTAAAGGAGTTGATACAGATGCTATACAAAACAATCTTGATTATGCAGACTCGTTAAATATATTATCTACTGCTATGAGTAGCGTTAGTGCAGTTACACAAGAAGGTGCTTCCGCTTGGATTACTTATTCTGCAAATTTACTTAATGCTGTAAATTCTAGTGTTGAAGCACTAAGAAAGCAAGTGGGAGCAGAAAAAGCTGCAAGTATTGCCAGTGTCATTGCAAAGGCTTCAGCACTACCTTTCCCCTCAAATTTAATTGCTATAGGATCTTCTGTAGCTACAGTAATAGCAGCATTAGCTGCTATACCTGCTTTTGCTGGTGGTGGTATATTTTCTGGCAATTCCTTCATTGGGGATAATATGATAGCCAGAGTAAATAGCGGTGAAATGATTCTGAATAACAGACAACAGAAGAACCTGTTTAATCTCTTAGATGGTAAAGGAGGAGCTTCTTCTTTAAATGGTGGAACAGTTGAATTTAAACTCAAAGGTAAAGAACTAGTAGGTGTTTTGAATGCACAAGCAAGTAAAACAAATAAATACAAATAATCAATGTATAACCTAATATATACAGTACCGTTTACTAATGTAGATGGTGAAGTCTTAACTGTACAAATACTGGAAGATGGTGGAACTGGATTACCTGTAGAACTTACAGGTGGTACGCCACCATTTATAGTAGATGTAAACGATGAAGATTTTTTATATACTCCAACCAGATTCAGTGGTGCTACATTAAAATTGGTAGGTAGTGATTACCTACAGAAGTTGTTTAGTACCCAATACCAAAAGTTTAAAGTAAATTTGGTGAAAGCAGGTTCTGTTATCTGGACAGGCTTTATAACGCCAGAACTATATTCACAGGATTATGATAATAGCCTGTTTGAATTGGAAATAGAATGTATATCAGCCTTATCTACTTTAGAATATATAGACTATAAACAGGAAGGATCTACTATCTCTTTACTTGGATTGATTAGGAAATGTATTACTGAAAGCAAAGGAGATTTTAGAGCTGTATATATTCCAAATACCTATACTTCCTCTTTAGATGGTATAACTGTCAGTACAGCCAACTTCATAGATGAAGATGGTAAAGCTATGACTTTAAAAGAATGTTTGGAAGAAGTTTGTAGATTTCTTAACTGGACTGTAACGGAGTATGATGGTTGTGTCTATTTCATAGATGTAGACTATATAAAGGCAGGTAAAATAGCATACACAAATATGCTTACTAATACATCTGTTACATTATCTTCTACTATTAACTTACAAGCTATACCATCTAAAGGAAGCAGTAACTTATTATCTATCTTAGGTGGATATAATAAAGTTGTTATCATAGATAGTGATTATGAAGCAGATAAAGATCAGCTATATCCAGAATTGGAATTTAGTGGTTCACCAATATACTCCAAAGAATTTGATATGGACAGTTATAAGTTTAAAAAGGAATATTATCAGAACTCAAAATTTATTTTTCATACATACAAATATAATTCATCTACAAAGAAATTTGATGCAACAACCGACAATATGTTTACTGCATCTGGAGAACAACACGCTGGGTCAATTCCTGTACAACAAACTAATTATAAATTAGACGATGTTCCTAATAAACTAAGCTGGGACAAAATGATTGAAATTAAGAGTTTTGATGGGAATGAAGAAAGTGATACAAACGTACTATATATCCATAAATATCCTGAAAGTGAAATATTAGCAAAATATCCCGTAGTACATTTATCCTCACCATCTTCAACAATGGTATTTGATACTGATATTAAGTTAGCAATTAATTTTCAAATCTATTTTAGATGGCCAACAGTTTGGGGTGAAATAGATCCTAATGCTGGAACAATCGGAGGTAATGATGATTTTGATATAAATAATGTATATCTACCTGTCAGGTTAAGATGTGGTGATTATTGGTATAATGGTACGAATTGGACGAAGAATAGTAACAATTCATTCAGAGTATATACAGAGATCGATAAAAAGGCTGTAATAAACAGATGGTATGATGCGAAAAACACGAATGATTATACTCTAGGAGTTAATGATTTAACTGGAACTATCATTAATTTTGATAAGGCTATTGTGGGCGATATGGAATTAATTATTTATAATCCCAAATTCGATGCAACGGCAAATTATATATTTTTGAAGAATATAACTGTTGATAGCCAAAAGGTTAATTATTCTACTGTTGCAAAGGATAATGATAAAGAAGATACCAAGTATGAAAATGTAGTAAATGAGAATTATATTAACGCTTTGGATGATATAGAGTTTAAAATAACATCTAAGAATGAAAGTGAATTATCATTTAGCAAGGCTATAGAAAATGAATTGATATTAGATAAGCTAACTAATACCATTTATAATTCTAGTGAGAAACCAGAGAAGTTATTAATACAGAGAATCATTAACCAGTATCAACAGCCAAAGATCAAACTAACTCAAATTGTAAAACCAATCATATTCCCTTATTCCATTATCACAGATAGTTATCTATCTGGTAAAAAGTTCCTGTTTACTGGTGGAACTATAGACTATGAAGATAATAGTATAGAATGCAATATGATAGAACTAAATTAACTATGGATATAATTAGTAATAGAATACCAGCTACACCCAGAAGTAAGTACACCAAATATAATACAGGTAGTTCTTACTCTTTAAATGGTGGTGGAACTAATATAGATACATCTGACTTTGTAAAGTTGAAAGGGCAGAGTAGCCAGATAATAGACGGTTCTGTAGGTGCTACTGGGGATATAGTTGCTTATCAGACAAATCCAGAAGCAGGAAACTTCAAACTGCCTATAGCTTCTACTAATGCTTTAGGTTGTATTAAGATAGGGGAAAATCTAACTATTACAGAAGATGGTACAGTAAATGCCAATGCTGGCAGTGGAGTTAGTAGCTGGAATGATCTTACAGATAAACCATCTATATTTCCTTCTACTTGGGAACAGGTAACAGGAAAGCCAGTAACGTTTAAGCCAGAAGATCATACACATAAGATGTTAGATATTACAGATTTTACTGGAGTGACGTTAGATACAGACCAGACTATAACAGGAGAAAAGACTTTTAGTAAGACTATATTAGGACAGGCTGATATTGTAGCATATACAACTGGTGACTATACTGAATCTTTTCCTATTGCTTCTACTGATGCTTTAGGCTGTGTTAAAATTGGTAATAACCTTTCTATCAGGGAAGATGGCACACTGGATGCTAATGCAGGTGGAGGTATTACAGAAGTAGATTGGAGTATTATACAGAATAAACCTTCTGTTTATCCAACGAATTGGACTAATGTAAGTAACAAACCATCTACATTTACACCTTCTTCGCATACCCATAATTGAAGTGATATAAATAATGTTCCTTTAGCTGACTTTAATCAATATGGAGTTGTAAAACTTGCTTCTGGTGGTGGGTTGGCTTTATTTTCTGATACTTTAATGTTAGCCTATGCTTCTGCAACACAAAATGGTGGTGTAAGGATTGGTAGTGGTATAAATGTTACAAGTAATGGAACTATATCAGTTTCTACATCTTCTATTGGTGCAGCCCCTTCATCACATACACATTCTTATTTACCTCTATCTGGGGGTACGTTAACAGGTGATTTAAGTATCAAATCTGGTAATTATTCACATTTAACTGTATCTAATAATGCGGGAGATTGGGCACAATTTGCTACTACAAATACATCTGATGTGAGTGGTGTTATTCAAAGTAGTAAGAAATTTATAATACAGGCACGAAATAATTATAGTAATAGAGTTGAATTTGATGGAGGTAATATTACTGCAACAGGTGATATTGTTGCTTATAGTACAGGTGCATCTTCTGCACCATTTAAGTACTGGAAACCTTCTGTATCGAGTGCTGGTGTACTTAGCTGGAGTAACAGTACATCTGAATCAACACCTTCCAGTGTAAATATTAAAGGTGCAAAAGGTGATAAGGGGGACAAGGGCGATAAAGGTGACACTGGCGCACGTGGAGCAACAGGTGCACAAGGTCCAACTGGCCCGCAAGGCCCTGCTGGCCCAACTTTTAATGGTGGAACTATATCAAACGGTATTACAGTCAAGAATGATAACACAGCAGGGATCGTATTAAACGGTTACCATACAACGTGGCAAGCTGCTTTTATTAATATGTATAACCGAGCTTTATCTGGTCAGGGTTATAAATGGCAAATCGACTTAGGTGGTTCGCAAGTTGCAAATGGCGATTTATTATTTAACTGTAGTAATAGTAGCGGTACTGGTTCAGCACAGGCTTCACCTTATTACAGATTCAAGATAACTAAGCACGGTACATCTACAAATGCTGTTTGCGGGGCTGGGGCTTATGCTAACACATCTGATATTAGACTAAAGAATAGAGGTGATAACGTAACAGGTGTATTAGATATAATAGACAATTTAGATGTATTTCATTTTACGATGAAGGATGATGAATTTAATTTAGCAAGAATCGGAGTGTCAGCGCAGGAAGTGCAGAAATATTTTCCTGAGTTCGTTAGTATTGTCGCTAATGAAGATACAGATAAGATTTTAGGAGTTGATTATGCAGGGCTAGGAGCAACAGTAGCGATACAAGGCAGTAAAGAACTTTATAAAATTATTAAGAATCAACAGGTAAAGATAGAAGAATTAGAAGCTAGATTGGTTGAACTAGAAACTAAAACCATTTAAAGGATGAAGAAACTAATAAAGTGGCTAGCCAAAGTATTTAAGGCTAATATTACAGTAGAAAAGATTATTTATAAGGAAAAGGTAGTTTATAAGCCATTGGAAGATAAGTTATCTGGCAGTATCTCTTTAGATGGTAATTTGCTAGTAGATGGCACTATAGAAGCTACAGAAGATATAGTATGTTATAAAACTAAAATTGGATAGCTATGATATTACCAAATAACAATATAAGTATAATGGATGTACGTAATATATTGGGTTATCCTAGTATGGACTTAGGAACATTATGTAGATGCGATAATGTGAATATGTGGTCAAAGCATAAACCTGTTATATGGAACTCCAATACAACAGACAATAATTCTAATTGGTATAAAGCGACAGATGGTAAATGTGGAATTGAAATACCTTCACTTGGTTCTAATTTTAGTATCATTGATTCTTCTACGTGAACTAGACAAAAGCCAGGTGGCGGTAGTGGTGCACCTTTTAGATTGGGGGATTTTAGAGGGTATAATCACAATGCCAAACCTTTAGTTTCAACTAATTTAATTGATGATATAACTGTTAATCGTGGTTCTAATTCAACTTGGGACTTTTACCCAAACATTTTTTCTGGTAGTGATAATACTAATTTGAGTTTAGACGATATTAGTTTAGGAGGTAAAAAATTAGGAGATTGTTATATTGCTGTACGTATTGATTATAATGGATATACTGTATATGCCTGTTCTAACAATACAATTAGAAATTACCCTAAAATTTCAGTAAATCTATCTTCTTTTAGCTCTAATATGATAGGGCAAAAAATGACTGCAAGGTTTTTCATCTGTGGTGATTCTTTTGCACAGAAAACAAGCTGGACAATACAAGATATACAGTATTGTATGTATGCTGATCCAACTAATAAAACAAGTATAGGTTTTACGGTTAAAGAAGATTCTATGTTTACAATAAGAATTGATTCAATCGGTAAAACATTAAATAGTTATAGTTCTGTTAGCAATTACGCTTCATCAAACAACGCATTACAATTGAATATTGCAGGTGATGTTTATTTATTATGTACAATGACAAATAAGACAAGTGGAACGTATCAAGTTCCTTTAACCAATTTATTAGGGAACTCTTCAAACTGGTGGGGTGCAGCGTTTCAAAAGTCCCCAGTTGCATTTTATAATACATCTGGCTCTATTATAAGTAGTAGTATTAATATTCCTGCAAATGGGACAGCACAAATTGTGATAAGATGGAATTATAATAATACGTCTAATACTAATCCTGATGGTGTTACGATGAGAGGTAATGTTAATTTCAAATATTTGTTTAATGGTGTATATGTGAGTGTAAGTAACGAACAGGCTGCATTTTACGTGAAATCCGATTCGATATAATGAAAGATAAGCATTTGATAGTACAATTAGTAGTAGCCTGTGTATTAGTAGCTTTAGGGATAGGGTTGCTAATAGCTGGCTTCTGTGTACCACCAGTAGGAATAATTCACGGTAGTATACTAACTGCATTTGGAGAGGTCTGTACATTTGCTGGGGCACTATTTGGAGTAGATTATCATTACAAATTTAAGATGAATAAGAAGTAGAACATAAGCCTGTTTGCCTTTATATGGTAGACGGGCTTTTTCTGTATTAACCATTTAAAGAATAGATTCCAGTTTAATTTGGGGTCATTTCATCTTTAAATGGTATATTTGTCAATACTTAAAGTAATATACTATGTTTACACCATTAGAAAAAATACCTGATAATGAAGAATTATTAGATGAATGTGGTATTACCCGTTTAGGGTTAGAGTTCTGTCCTGCTGTAGATTTTGACGAGACAGGAAAACCTTATGTATGTGGAACTAATGCTTTCGCTTTCATTGATAGATACAATGACAAAGAAATAGTATTACAAAGTAGGTTCAATAGTTACATAGAAAATAAGGATATACAAAGCAGTTTGAAAGATTTAGGGATTGAGCCTGAAAAGTTTTGGTATTTACTTCTATTTGTTTATGATTATTGTATTGATACTTGCTTAGAGAATATTAAAACAACAGATGGAGCAGGTAAGCAGATACAAAAGTTTATTGATCTCATATATGAAGGGAAAGACTACTATAGACAAACAGAACACAATATTTTTACTTTGCGAAAGATAGAATATGATGAGCCAGCAGAATTAGTATTAAGGATAGGAAAGAAGAAGATAACTATTACAGATAGTAATGCAATAGGCTTAATAGGCATAATGTGTAATGAAGTATATTCTGATGTAAAAGAAGCACATATATTTATGGATAATGTTGATTTGGGAGAACGCTTACAATATAGCGATACAGCAATGGCGTATTTGTTTTGCCAGATGCTTAGATACTTCTTTGATACAACCCACCATATAAAAGAAAGAAGGGCAGTAGGTGCCAGCATTTCAAACAAAGAAAAGGAGTTGCTTTCCTATCTATTATACTTTACAGGTATAAGTAAAAATAAGAATCTGTTAAATCCATTTGTTAACGATTACAATACAATAAAGGGACTTATGAACCCCAAAAAGAAACCAGAGTTTAAAGGATTCAATAATTATTATAACTAATTGATTTACAGCAGGAGTTGTTAAACTTTACTATTTTTTTACTACCCTGTAAGTCTTTGTTTTACTGGCGCTATATGAATTATTTGCTTCATCTTTGCAGTGTTGAAAGTGGTTAACTCAACAACGAACTAATAACCCTGCTTTAAATAGCAGTATTAAAATTATGGAAACAAGAAATATTTATTTCTTCGGTAATGAAGTAAACAGAGTGATTAACAAGGAAAATGTGAAGAACATTTATTTCAGTATTGACAAATGGGGATTTCAGCCAGCGGTAAGTAAAATTAAAAAGATTAAAGCCAAAGAAGGCGATAAGATTTATGGAGTAACAATTGTCCCTGATAAGAACAGTAAACCTATCAGCATTGATAACTGGGCTTGCAAACTAAGAGAGGTCACTGATTCCAACGAACTGAATAATGTTAATCCCATTTGTGATGGACAACACACGGCTATTGCTCTATCTATAATGGAAGCAGAGAGTAAACTAGAATATAAAGATGAATATGAGGAAGTTATAGAAGTGCCTAAAGATATGAGTACAACCCAATTTGTTAATCTGCTTAACTCTGGTAGAGCTTGGACTAATAAAGATTTCAAAGGTAAGCTATCTACAGGGAATGAATATATTGATTATATGGAGAGAAAGATTGTTGAAGAAGATTATGTTTCAGATTTTATCCATTCTATTTATACTGTAGGAACAGCACAAGTTAATGACAGCCTTGTGAAGTCTTTGAAATGTGGAAGGACTGATAAAATGCCGAAAAAATTAAAACTGAATGCTGATACTCAAGACACCGGTAATAAGTTAGTAAAAGCATTTGAAGATAGTACTATGAGTAAAGAAGCATATAATAATGGTAAATTGGGAAAGGGATTAAAACAGTTTGCTAAAGATAATTCTTTAGATACTGATACCTTAGTGAGAGTAATAAACGCTATGAGCAAAGATGTTTGGTATGCTGGGAAGAAACCAGCCGGCAGTGCTGAAGCAAGTAATTACGCAGAGAATTTTAAAAAGTGGTATGAATCAATTAATAAATAATTTTATGAAGAATGTGTATAAATGCTTTGAAATAGGCAATGAATATGTTGTTTTGGTTTATAGAAATGGAGAGAGGCATTTAGATAAAACTTACTTGTATAAGTTTAAGAAACAATCTCGCAGTCTTTTATCAATTGTATCTACAGATACAGATAAAGGGAAAAAGGAAGTGGAAGAATTTATATCGAATTTAGATGATTACAAACCCTACAATCGTGATACAAGTAGTATGACAAATTATATTGAACATATATTGAAATAGTAATACAAATAGCAAATGAAGTCCAGTTATCCTAGTGGTAGCTGGGCTTTATTCTTTTTAGGGGTATGGGGTAATATTTTAGAGACAGAATGAAAGTAACCACACTCCCCCCACTTTTCCACGGCTGGTTACTTTCTAAAGTCTCAAATTCCTCTATCAGAAAAATAAAAAGGAAGTACAAATGCACTTCCTTTTGTTAATCTATATTAAATAAACCCGTATGCGAATTCATAAAAGACTAATACACAGACTATTCTTCATTGTCATCAATTCCATCTTCCTTGATATTATGGAACACATTCTGTACGTCATCGTCTTCTTCCAACTTTTCGATCAGCTTGTCCAATGTTTCACGTTGTTCGGCTGTAACTTCTTTCAGGTCGTTCGGGATACGTACAAACTCACTACTAGTGATTTCGTAACCGTTCTCTTCAAGATATTTCTGGATAGCAGAGTTCTGTGAAAATTCGCCGTAGATAACTACTTCGTCTTCATCCTCATCCACTTCATCCACACCATAGTCGATCAATTCGAGTTCCAGATCTTCCAGTGAAATGCCTTCCTTCTTCGCAATATGGAATACGCACTTATGGTCGAACAAGAATTCGAGGCTACCGCTTGTACCCAATGAACCACCGTGTTTGTTGAAATAACTGCGCACATTGGCAACCGTACGGGTTGTATTGTCAGTAGCTGTTTCTACAAAGATAGCGATACCGAACGGGCCGTATCCTTCATAAGTCATTTCCTTATAACCGGTAAAGTCTTTTTCTACAGCACGCTTGATGGCACGTTCCACATTGTCCTTCGGCATATTCTCCTTCTTTGCATTCTGCATCAATGCACGCAAATGGGGATTGTTTTCCGGATCAGGGCCACCGGCTTTCGCTGCAATAGTGATTTCCTTACCCAGTTTTGTGAATACGCGGGCCATGTTACCCCAACGTTTAAATTTTCTTGCTTTACGGAACTCAAACGCTCTTCCCATATTATATCTATATTATATTATTATAAACTTTTGTCTTATCTCAATGATGCACCCAACTTGCTTTCCAGATTCTTACGGATCTTCTGCATGATTGCGTCGATCTGTTTATCGTTCAATGTCTTTGTTTCATCCTGCAAATAGAAGCTTACGGCATACGATTTCTTTCCTGCCGGCAGGTTCTTACCTTCGTAAACGTCGAACAGAGAAACTTCCTTCAACAACTTGCGTTCGCTTTCTTCGGCAATCTTTTCGATTTCAGCAAACTGTACGGATTTATCGAGCAACAATGCCAGGTCGCGTTTTACTGCCGGGAACTTGGAGATTTCCGAGAAAGTAACCTTGTTCTTCTTAGTATCCTTCATCAGCAATGTCCAAGACAGTTCCGCATAATACACCTCGAAGTCGATATCCATCGCCTTACAGATCTTACGGTTTACGATACCGAAAGTTCCCAGTTCGCGACCGTTAGCAGTCGTGATGCTTACACCCGTTGAGTAAATATCGTTGCTCAGGTTTCCGAAGATGACCTTCTTCATATTCACTCCCAGGCGGACAAGGATATTTTCAACATAGGCTTTGAGTTCGTAAACGCTAGACTTTTCGTCTGCATGAGCCCAACTGTTCTCTACACGGTTACCACATACCCACATACCCAGACGATAATCTTCCGAATATTCAGCCAACGCGGCATCTTCTCTTTTCTTTTCTACATTATAATTGTAGCAGTTACCGAACTCGAAGAAACGGATATTGCCGTTCTTACGTTTCGCATTATGTTCGATACTTTCCAGACCGCCGAACAATAGTGTCTGACGCATACCGTTCAGGTCTGCACTCAACGGGTTCATCAGCATAACGCAATGAGATACCGGATAAGTAGTCAGTTCGTCGTAATAAGCGGAACGGGTCAGCGAGTTATTCATGATTTCATTGAAGCCGGAACCGCAAAGCTGTTCGGAAACCAGGTTCTGCAATTCGTAGCTACGGTCGGTAGCGGTCTTATAGCTCAAGTTAGACTTTACACTGTCGCTGAACTCAATATTGTTATATCCGTAGATACGAAGAATATCTTCGATCACGTCTACATCACGCTGTACATCGATACGGTAAACCGGAACATGGATTGTCAATCCTTCGGCTGTTTCCGAAACGATCTCCATTTCCAGGCTGGCCAGGATACTCTTAACCGTCTCTACCGGAATATCTTTACCGATCAGGCTATTGATCTTATCGTAGGTCAGTTCAACCGTATAAGGCTGTACCGGGTTAGGATAAACATCCTGGATAGCTCCGGTGATCTTACCTCCGGCCACTTCCTGTATCAGCAGGGCGGCACGTTTCAATACATAGATCGTATTATTTGCATCCAATCCACGTTCGAAGCGGAAAGAGGCATCCGTATTCAAACCGAAACGACGGGCTGTCTTACGGATCCAGGTCGGATGGAAGCAAGCCGATTCCAGGAATACATCCGTAGTCTGTTCCGTTACACCTGAGTCCAGACCACCGAACACACCACCGATACACATGGCTTCCTCCGTGTTACAGATCATCAGGTCACGGTCGGTCAATGTACGTTCTACGCCATCCAGCGTCACGAATTTCGTTCCTTCCGGTTGTGTCTTGACGATCACTTTATTGCCCTTTACCTTGCCTGCATCGAATGAGTGCAAAGGTTGTCCCATTTCATGCAAAACAAAGTTCGTTACGTCCACTACATTATTGATAGGACGCAAACCGATTATATTCAGACGGTTCTTCAACCATTCCGGACTTTCTTTTACTGTCACGCCCTTGATCGTCACACCGGAGTAACGAGGACAGGCTTCCGTATTTTCAACGATCACTTCGATAGCCGGAGTTTCGTCGTCTATTTTGAAAGCATCGACGGAAGGACGTTTCAACGCTGTCGGCTTACCGTTTTGTTTCAGATAAGCAGCCAGGTCGCGAGCCACACCGAAGTGGGAAGTACCGTCTACACGGTTGGGAGTAATGTCCACTTCCAGCACATAGTCGCTCTTTACATTATAATATTCCTTTGCAGGAGTTCCTACAACCGCATCAGCCGGGAGGACAATAATGCCGGCATGGTCTGTTCCGATACCGATCTCATCTTCCGCACAGATCATACCGTTCGACTCGACGCCGCGGATCTTTGATCTTTTGATTGTAAAGACTTCATCACCATCATACAGTTTCGTACCGTTGACAGCAACAACCACTTTCTGGCCGGCTGCAACATTCGGGGCACCGCAAACGATCTGTAAAGGTTCTTCACCACCTACATTTACGGTCGTAATATGCAGGTGATCGGAGTTCGGATGTTCTTCACAAGTCAGAACTTCACCGATAACCAATCCCTCCAGTCCACCTTTGATAGTTTGAACTTCTTCCACTCCGCCGGTTTCCAAACCGATAGAGGTTAGTGCTGCTGATACTTCTTCAGGCTGTAAATCGAAATCAAGATACTCTTTCAGCCAGTTGTAAGATATATTCATTGTTTTAAAATTTATTCAATCAAACAAATATCCTTTTGCAGGATTAACTACAAAGGGCAATTTGACCGACAAAAGTACAAATAATAGAATAATTATTCAACGTGTGTGCAGACTTTATTCTCACGTCATTCTAAAAAACTTATAAATCAATGGTTTTTCCAATATTTCATTCCCAAAATCTTTGTTCAGTATAAAAATTCAATCTAATTTAGAGGCCTAATTACTGATTAATATCATAAAACACATAAAGCACTAGGGATAAAATATTTACTAAATCGAAATCGTAATGTCAAAAAAGCTTCTACCGACACAATATATATTCATATTTCTTTTTGTCTTATTTTGTTTCCTGAGTAGCTCTTGTATTCAAACGACTCCCCCAAAACAGATACTGCTTATCCAATCTTACGAAGCCGGATACCCTGCTTATAAGGAGATAAAGAAGATTTTTGCCGACCGGTTGCAGCAGAGGGAAATACAAGCCGAAGTCCATTCACTTTACCTGGACTGCACAAAAGAATCAGAAAAAAAGCAAAAAATGATGATCTATGAGAAGCTGAACAAGTTGGACTCGTGGACTCCTGATATCATCCTGGCTTACGACGACCAAGCTTTGAATGCCTTATTGACTTGCGATCATCCGGCTGTAAAAACAACCCCGATAGTTTTTACAGGTGTCAATTACCCGAATGAATCATTTATTCAGAAGTATCCCAATGTCACCGGCTTCCATGACAAACCTGATTATAGAACCAACATCGAACTGATCGAACAGCTTATCGGTAAATGTATCGTAGTACGGGTTATCGATGACGTTTACGCCGACAAAACGATCCTGACCGATATGGATCAGCAAATCAAAGATATATGTAAGACAAACGATCTCCTATCACCTGATAAAATACGGCTTTCAGGGAAAAGAGGCGTTTCACTTCCCAAAGATAAGAAAATCAAGCCAGATGCTATGTACATAAGTACCATCAACGGGAAGTCTACCCGGTCGTTACTGAAAGGGTTGGGCGAGAATTATTATAATAAGGCCTATCTGGCAATCAAAAGGGATTACCTGACACTTTCATTGGGACGTTTCAGTTCTTTTCCCGGTTTCTCAGTCATCAATGAAATGATCGGTTATAATTACGGAGTTGTCGGTGGATACGTGACGACACAGGAAGAACAAACGAGCTTGGCAGCCAACCGTATCGCCAACATATTGAAAGGTAGTGCGGTAAGCAGCTTTCCACAAATCACGGAAACACACAAAAAGTATGTCTTTGACTATAAAATACTTGACCAATGGGAGATCAACCCGAACAAACTCCCTTCCGAAAGTCTGATCATCAATATTCCTTTTTATGTACGATATGAATTCTATATTATATGTATAGCGGTTCTATTAGGAATCGTCCTGACATTGATCATTATTTATCAAAGGATATTATATAAAAGGGAAACTAACCGCAAAAAAGAGATACAGGAAAACCTGAAACGGGAAAAAGAGTTTCTCTCCTTCGCACTGGAAAGCGGAAACATCTATGCATTCCGTTATAAAAACGGTATATTCTATTTCGACAAAGAATTCTACCATTATCTGAATATGCCTGAACAACCGATCAGTGCAGATGAATTCAGTAATGCCATCCATCCGGATGAACAAGCGGATTTTCAATTGAACAGGTATAAACTGGATCATGGTTTTCCCTCCCGGCAAATCACCCGGAGAAGATATGATTTCAATAAGCAGGGTTATCAGTGGTGGGAATTCAGATATGCACAGAACACGAATATAAGAACATCACCTAACGATGAGCAATCGGTCGAAGTAAACGGACTCTGTCTTAATATCCATCAAATCAAACTTACAGAAATAAGTCTGACCAAGGCCCTGAAGAAAGCGGAAGAGTCCGACAAGATGAAGTCTGCTTTCCTGGCAAATATGAGTCATGAAATACGTACTCCGCTCAATGCAATCGTTGGTTTCTCCCAGCTACTAAGTTCGGACATGGAACTTGATCCGGAGGAAAAGAACGAATTTATCAACCTGATAAACACAAACAACGACCTGTTACTTAAACTAATCAACGATATTCTGGATTTGTCGCGTATTGAATCCGGACAAATCTCTTTTACTTATGCGGACTGTAACCTGAATCAGCTGGTAGAAGATATTTATAATACACACCGGTTGCTTATGCCCGAAGGAGTCGAACTAATCAAAGAAGTACTTGAGACTCCGGCGATTATCAATACAGACCGTTTCAGACTGACACAGGTAATTACTAATTTCATTAATAATGCCACTAAGTTCACTACACAAGGATATATCAAAGTCAAATACGAATATGCTCCCGACAACCAGCATATTCTGCTTTCAGTAGAAGATACCGGAAAAGGCATTCCGGAGGATAAGATCAAGTTGGTTTTCGAGCGTTTCCAGAAACTGGATGAGTTTGCCAAAGGAACCGGCCTCGGACTGGCCATCAGCCTGAGCATCATAAAAACGTTTAAAGGGACAATCCTATTGGAATCCAAAGAAGGTAAGGGAAGTAAATTTACTATTTCGCTACCTTATGTTCCTCGATAAAACGTTTATTGGCTTTAGCTTCTTTCTCCCATTCAGGCACGACGGTTTTCAGAAATTCGTCTTTTGCCGCAAGTTCCGACTGCATATCCAGTCCTACATATTTTTGTGCCTTTTCTTTAGTTGAAATATCCGGCATGGGAACGTCATTACTATACCCGCGTTTGTTCAATACCTCCAGTATCGCCATACGGGCTTGCATCGTTTTATAAAGAGCATTCCCTAATATACGTTGAACTTCCTGGGGAGCATGAAAAGCCGCACCATGTGAAGCAATACCGAAATCCCAACGCCATTGAGCCTGACGAAGCAACTTAAGGACAGGTTCCATCTGCTTTTCTGTCGCACCCTTATCCCAGGCGAACTTTGCCTCGATATGTGCTTTTGCCAACTCTTTTTCCAGATGATTCCGTAATTCCATTACTTTGCTCTGACGGGTATATACGTCCTGACGAAGTTCTTCAACACTTTCGCGGTGACATGATTTACAGGTTTTCCCCATCATTGCCAATGGGCTTTGAATGTGATGATTATTATATTCCCTGGCATCTCCCGCCACGTAAGGCATATGGCATTCTCCACAGGAGACTCCCCGACGGGCATGTATTCCCATCTGGGCCAGTTCAAAATCCGGATGCTGGGCTTTCAGAACAGGTGTTTTACTCAGCTTGTGGAAATAATCTGAAAAGCCGATCTTATCATAGTATTTTTCAATCGCTTCTACAGTATGTCCGCTATCCCAGGGTAAAACGATCTCTTTATTCTCTCCTTTCAGATAATATTCGGAGTGACATTGGGCACAAACAAGCGAACGCATCCTTCGGTCGGATGCATTCTCTACAGGATCACCTTCCCGCTCCAAAGCATCAACCAGAAACTGGCGCGGAATGCGCAAATCCATGCTTTCCGGATCATGGCAATCAGCACATCCTACAGGGTTGACCACCATCGCTCCCCAATCAAACCATTTCTTTTCATAGAAACCTTGCGAACCCACTTCATCCATCAGCCGAGGAACATCCAGACTTTTGCATGACCAGCAAGAAGCTGGCTGAGGACCATCGTTCGCTTTCCGCGGAGCACCAGTACGTAAACTACTACGAAGATCGTCAATAGCATACATATGTCCTCTTGGAGATAAATAACTTTTAGAGAAGCCATAACCAGCCCACAAGACCACCATTTCCGGACGCATAGCCAGGATATCTTCGGCCTGATTACCATTATATAAACTTTTGAAAGTAGTATCGATGGTATTTTTCCAACTTCTATATTCATTGGAATTCGACAAATTGAGTTCATCGGATTGCAGGTTTTCTTCTATTCCACTGTTTGCCACTTCATCGATAAATATTATTTTCCCCTTATTGACATAAGAATATCCGGTAGTCACTATTATAATGGCTATTACGATTGCAATAAATAATACTGTAAAACGCCCAATACTAGTTGTGTTTTTCATTATATATAATTTACTGGTATCCTACCGACATTACAAAATGCCAATACCCATTGATTCTCTGCTGTTATAATCAGATCACAAATGTAGTAAAAAGATATTATGGTTCAACAGAATTTTGATAACTATAAAATAAAGACGTATTTTTGTGCCCTAAATAAATAAACCTCTATGCGTATTGATATATTAACCGTATTGCCGGAAATGATCGATGGAATGATAAATTGTTCCATTGTAAAAAGAGCACAGGATAAAAATCTTGCTGAAATATATTTACATAACCTGCGTGATTACACGACCGACAAGTGGCGGCGCGTGGACGACTATCCTTTTGGTGGTGAGGCCGGAATGGTTATGCAGATTGAACCGATCGACCGGGCAATCTCCGCATTAAAAAGCGAACGGGATTATGACGAGGTCATTTATACATCCCCTGATGGAGAAACCCTCAATCAACCTATGGCAAACAGCATGTCAATGCTCAACAATTTGATCATCTTATGCGGCCATTATAAAGGGATCGACTACCGTGTTCGGGAGCATCTGATCACAAAAGAAATATCCGTAGGCGATTATGTACTGACTGGAGGCGAACTGGCCGCAGCTATTATTACGGATGCTGTCGTTCGATTAATCCCAGGTGTAATCGGCGATGAGCAGAGTGCCCTCTCCGACTCTTTCCAGGACGACTTGCTGGCTCCTCCGGTTTATACACGCCCGGCCGAATATAAAGGATGGAAAGTACCGGATGTCCTTCTTTCCGGCCATCAACGTAAAATTGAAGAATGGCGGTTACAACAATCGCAGGAACGGACAGCACGGTTACGACCTGATTTGTTGAAAGATAAATAAACTCTACAGAGAGGTTGTGTCAAAACGCTGGCACAACCTTTTTTATGCACAAAGCCCAGACTTTCACAAGCCCGGGCTTTGTTATTACCCAAAGTTTTTGTATCTTTAGGCATAAAGTTTTTCGTTATGGCAAAGTTACATTTTCGTCCTTACATTCCCAACCAAA
>OGJY01000072.1_pt1 | contig 120767 bp, 113 predicted proteins | sample 1572231 | NCBI WGS metagenome assembly OGJY01 (sample SAMEA2582121, study PRJEB24529) | metagenome | biome: Human gut stool | place: China | collected 2011
AAATTACCTTAGTTATTGTTTCCCATTTTGTAGCTCCAAGAGCAAGAGAAGCTTCTCTTAAATGATTAGGTATTGCAAGTAGAGATTCTCTAGTAGCTGTAATAATAACTGGTAAACACATTATTCCCAAAGTTAATGAACCAGAAAGTATAGAAACATCAAAACCTAAGAAGATAACAAATAGTGCCATACCAAATAATCCATAAATTATACTTGGAATACCAGCAAGGTTTATGATTGTTAAATTAATTATTCTAGTTAGAAAATTATCTTTAGCATATTCTACTAAATAAACACCAGTGAAAATACCAAATGGAACAGCTACAATGATTGTTCCAAGTGTTAACCAAAGAGTTCCAACTATTGCTGGAAATATTCCTCCAGCTCTCATTCCATCAGTAGGCATCTCACTTAGAAATTCCCAAGATATTGCAGGAATACCAGTATATATTATATAACCAATTATTAAAAATACAGGAATTACAGCAACTAAAGTCATTATTTTTATCAATATTTCTAAAAAATTAGCTTTTGATTTTTTTATAATTAACATTGTTTTTTCCTCCTAAAATTATAACTCTCTTGCTTTTCTTATAAATTTATCAGCTATACAGTTAGTTATAAAGCTTATTATAAAAAGTACAATTCCTATTGCAAATAGTGCATAGTAGTGAGTACTTCCTTGAACTACTTCTCCCATCTCAGCTGCTATCGTAGCTGTAAGAGTTCTTACAGCAGAAAGTGGAGTAGTAGCTAAGATTGGAGAGTTACCAGTTATCATAAGAACAGTAAGTGTTTCTCCAATTATTCTTCCAAATCCTAACATAATACCAGCAAATATTCCTGGAAAAGCTGCAGGAAGAAGAACATTAAAAATAGTTTCTACTTGGTTAGCTCCAAGAGCAAGAGAAGCTTCTTTATAAGATTTATCAAGAGCTTCTAATGAGTCATCTGCTATACTTACTATTGTAGGGAGAGCCATAAAAGCAAGCATTATTCCACCAGTTAAAGCTGTTAATCCACTTGAAAGATTAAATAGATTTTTTATAGGACTAGATAATACATATAATCCAATAACTCCTAAAACAACTGATGGTATAGCTGACATTGTTTCAATAATAATTTTTAAAAATGTTCTTACTTTAGGAGTAGCATATTCTGCTATATAGATAGCTGTTAAAATTCCAACTGGTACAGCAATAACTAAAGCTACTATTGTTACCCAAAATGAACCAACTAAAAGAGGTAAAAGTCCATATAATTCTGAAAGAGAAATCCACTTTTTCCCAAAAAAGAAATCAGTAACAGAGTATGAACTAAAAAACTTTAATCCATTCACAACTATAAATAAAAAGATTAGAAAGATTATAACTATATTTGAAATCCCTATTCCAAATAGAATATGTTTCATTCCGTTATCTTTAACTTTTCTAAGACATTGCATAAAAACCTCCAAAAATATTTCAAACTACATTAATTTAATAACAAAATAATAATAAAGTATCAATGTAAAAAGAGTATTAATTCAATGTTAAAATTGTGTAAAAAAATTTTTACATAAAATTTACATTGGATTAATACTAACTTAACATAAAAATATTATATTTGATTTGTAAATAAGAAAAAGTAATAAAAATTAATTTGGAGGGAATAAAATGAATATTTTCAAAAAAGGTTTATTAGGAATGTTAGTTGTGGCAGGATTATTAGTAAGTGCTAACACAGCAGAAGCTAGATCAAAAGTTATTCAAGCTAAAGGGTCAGATACTATATTAAATGTATCGCAATCAATAGCAGAAAATTATATGAAGGAAAATAGAAAAGCAAGAATAGCAGTAACTGGTGGAGGTTCAGGAGTAGGAATTTCAGCTCTTATTAATGGAACAACAGATATAGCTATGGCTTCAAGAAGTATTAAATCAAAAGAGATAGAACAAGCTAAAGCAAAAGGATTAGAAGTAAAAGAAGTAGTATTAGGTTTTGATGGAATAACAATAATAGCAAACCATGCAAATACTGTAAAAGATATTGATGATATAACTCTAGGAAAAGTGTTTAGAGGAGAGATAACTAACTGGAAAGAGTTAGGAGGAGACGATGCTCCAATCGTTGTACTATCAAGAGATTCATCTTCAGGAACTCATGAATTCTTTAAAGAACATATAATAAGAGAAAATAATACTAAAAAAGATTTAGAATATGGACCAAAAACTTTATATATGCCTTCTAATGAAGCTATAAAGCAAGAAGTTAAATCAAATAAATATGCAATTGGATATATTGGAATGGGATATATGGATGACTCAGTAGAAGCTATAAAAGTAGATGGAATAGAGGCAAGTGTAGAGAACGTAGCAAGTAAAAAATATCCAATAGCTAGAGAGGTATATTGGTATGTAGATAATAATGCTTCAGAAGATGTAAGCAATCTTGTAGATTATGCACTTTCTTCAAAAGGACAAGAATTAGTTAAAGAAGAAGGATTTGTTCCTGTAAAATAAAATAATAAAGTAAAATAATATCTATGTTAGAGAGAGCTTAAGAAATAGTTAAAAGTTGCAAATTTCCTTTTACTTTTTGAGCTCTCTCTTTTATAATTTAAATATAAATTATAAAAATCAATGGAGGCAAAATGAGAATATTAGTAGTTGAAGATGATAAAGAGATACAGGAGCTAATAACATATTTTCTTTCTAAAGAAGGATACGAAGTAGACCAAGCAGATGATGGATTAGAGGGACTTAGACTTTTGAAAGAAAAACAACATAATTTAGTAGTATTAGATTTAATGTTGCCTAATTTAGATGGGAAAAATTTTACGAAAATAGTAAAAGGGATATCTTCAGAATATGGAGATCCAGCTATTATTATGTTAACTGCTAAAACAGAGATAGAAGATGTATTAGAGGGATTAGAAATAGGTGCTGATGATTATATGAAAAAACCTTTTGATCCAAGAGAATTAGTTTTAAGGGTTAAAAGATTTTTTAAAGAGGAAAAAAGAGAAGAAGAAGTAAAAAGAAAGTATGAATTTCTAGATTTAGTGATAGAAGATGATAAACATAGAGTTCTTTATAAAGGAGAAGAGATAGATTTTTCCAAAAAAGAGTATGATTTATTACTTTTATTGGTTTTAAATAAAAATTTAGTTATAACAAGAGAAAAAATATTAGATAAAATTTGGAAAAGTAATTACTATACTGGAGATAGAACAGTGGATGTATATATATCAAAATTGAGGGATAAGCTTCCTGAAATAAGCGAACATATAAAAACAATAAAAGGAGTGGGATACAAATTAGAAGAAAAGAGATAGCAATATTAATTATGATATTAATATTGGAAGGAATATTTATAGGAATAAACTCAAAAATACTTTCAAATCTATATCAAGAAAGAGCAAAACAGATTTTAAAAGAGGATACAATATTAGTAAAATTAGTAGCTGAAGGGAATCCACGTACAAAGTATCAAGAACTATTTTCAAATAATGCTTTAAGATTTACTTTAGTTGATTTAACAGGGAAAGTAGTATTTGATTCTAAAAAAACTGAAGAAGAAGAAAAGAGGATGGATAATCACCTTCAAAGAGAAGAGATTCAAGAAGCAATAGAAAAAAAAGAGAGTTTTACAATTAGGTATAGCGAAACTTTTGACACTGTGATGGCTTATTATGCAGTTTCTATAAAAAATAGTGTGGGGGAAGAATATATATTAAGAACTGCTAGTGAATACAGCAAAGAACTTTTACAGATAAGAGAATTTCTTTTAGTTCAGATAGTTTTCTTTTTAATATTAAATTATGTTATACATTTTTTCTATAAAAACTATATAAAAAGAGATTTTTATACTAAGATTAAAAGAATGAGAAAATTTCTTGAAAGTGGAGAAATGGAGAAAATAAATTACTCTAAAGATGAATATTGGCTTTTTGAATTTTGGGATATTTTAAAAGAGTGGCAAGGAAAAAATTTAAAAAATATTTCAAAGCTAGAGAAAGAGAGAAGAATACTTTCTGAAGTTTTACATTCAGTAGATCTGTTTATTGGATTGCTAGATAGTGAAGGGAAGTTTATTGTAAAAAATACATCTTTAAAATATGTGGTAGATCCATATGAAGAAAAATATTTAGAAGCAATAAAATATCTTGAATTGATAACTCCAATAAAAAATGGATTAGTAAATAAAAAAGAATACAGAGAGGATATTTATATACAAAGTCTTAAAAAATATTTTTTATTTACAATGAAGTATTTGGAATTTAGTAATAGATTTATAATCACAATTAAAGATATCACGAGTACAAGAGAAGCAGTAGAGGTTCAAAAAACATTTATAAATAATGTAAGTCATGAATTAAAAACCCCACTTACTAATATCAAAGGATACTTAATAGCTCTAGAAGATGCACCAGAAGTAATGAGAAAAAAATTTTTAAATACTATTAAAACAAATGTTGAGAGATTAGAAAATATAGTTTTAGATTTTTTAAATATCTCTAAAATAGAAAATTCCAATTTAGTCAATATATCTCAAGTTGCAGTTGAAAAAATAAAAAAAGAACTTTTAGAGATTCTCTCAGGAAAAATTAATGAAAAAGGAGCTAAGGTAGATTTTTTATTTAATTTAACAGATGGAAGAGATTACTTAAAGGTAGACTCTGAAAAGATATTTATGATATTAAAAAATCTTATTGAAAATGGAATAATATATAATAAAAATTCAGAACCTGAAGTAATAATTAAAGTAGATGAAAAAGGAGATAGGTATAATATAAGTGTAGAGGATAATGGAATAGGAATACCTATCTACGAGCAAGATAAGATATTTGAAAGATTCTATAGAATAGATAAGGCTAGAACAAGTAATTTAGGAGGAACAGGATTAGGACTTTCCATAGTAAAGACTCTCATTGAAAAATGTGGTGGTGGACTTGTAATTGACTCTATTGAAGGAAAAGGTACAATATTTTCTTTCTACATTTTAAAATAAAGTATGGACTAGACTTATAAAAGTATGGTATTATTTAAAAGTCTATAAATACAAATGAAAAGGGGTAAAAAAATGGCAAAAGTAAAACATGTAATAACAGCTTATAAAGCACAAATGAATCCACAGGTAAATGGAGTTATAGATATATTTGGAGAATTTGATAATCTTATTCAACCTATGTTCCCATTCCCAATGGCAAATCTTTCAGTAGTAGTAACTGTAACAGATTTACAAAGACCTACTATGTTTGAAGTAAGACTTAATGCTCCAGATGATACATTAATAACTAAGGGAGAGTTTGGAATTTTACCAGACCCATTTGGAGTAGGAAAGAAAATTTTAGATTTAGAGAAATTTTTAGTTGGAGAAAGAGGAAAGTATACAATAGATATATTTGAAAAGGTAGCTCAAGATAAAGTGAAATTCCTTTCAACAGAGGATTTATTCATAGCTGATTATCCACCACAAAGAAGATTATCTGATGAAGATAAAGCTAAGATATTAGCAACTGAAGGTGTAATAAAAACTGTAAGAACAGAGTTTAAAGCAGGAGAAGAAGTTATAAAACTTCAAGTAAATCTAGATAAAAATGCACCTATTGATGAAGGACATATAGCTATTCCAGAAAATGATAGATTGACAGTAGGAGATAGAGTTTTTGATTTAACTGGAATTAGAAGACAGATAGAATGGTTATTTGGAAATCCATTACCAAAAGCACCAGAAAAAAAAGAGGAAGAAACTGATAAAACTGTTGAAAAAACTGAGGAAAAACAATAAAAAATCCTTGACATAATTGAGGAAAACTAATATAATAGTAAGGTATATTAAACCTTTCCCACAAAGGACCGTTGCGTTATATTAGAGAAATATAACATAATTCAGGAGGAAATTTTAAAGTGAAAAAGTATACTTTTATGCAAAGAAAAGAAGATGTTGTTAGAGAATGGCATCACTATGACGCTGAAGGGCAAATATTAGGAAGATTAGCAGTTGAGGTTGCTAAAAAATTAATGGGTAAAGAGAAATTAACTTTTACTCCACACGTTGACGGAGGAGACTTCGTAGTAGTTACTAACGTTGAGAAATTAGTTGTAACTGGAAAAAAATTAACTGACAAAAAATACTACAATCACTCAGGATTCCCAGGAGGAATAAGAGAGAGAAAATTAGGAGAAATCCTAGAGAAAAAGCCAGAAGAACTATTAATGCTAGCTGTTAAGAGAATGCTTCCAAAAAATAAATTAGGAAGACAACAATTAACTAGATTAAGAGTATTTGCTGGAGCAGAGCACGCTCATACTGCACAAAAACCAGTAAAGGTAGAATTTTAATAGGGGGTAAATGACAGTGGCTGAAATGATTCAATATAGAGGAACTGGTAGAAGAAAAACTTCTGTAGCAAGAGTAAGATTAATTCCTGGAGGAAAAGGAATTGAAATAAACGGAAAAACTATGGCTGACTACTTTGGAGGAAGAGAAATCCTTTCTAAAATAGTTGAGCAACCTTTAGCTTTAACTGAAACTTTAGATAAATTTGAAGTTAAAGTTAACGTAATCGGAGGAGGAAACTCTGGACAAGCTGGAGCTATTAGACATGGAGTAGCAAGAGCTTTAATATTAGCTGATGAGACTTTAAAAGGAGCTTTAAGAGAAGCTGGATTCTTAACTAGAGACTCAAGAATGGTTGAAAGAAAGAAATACGGAAAGAAAAAATCAAGAAGATCTCCTCAATTCTCAAAAAGATAATTTGCATGGAATTATATACCTCACAAACTCAATGTTTGTGGGGTTTTTTCTTTATGTTTAAAAAGTTATAAAAAAACACCTCTGTTTTAAGAGGTGTAAAAATTTAATTAATTTATTTTTTAGGAATAAATTTAAAGATTATTCCACCAAGGATAGCTGGGCATACCCAAGCAAGTCCTAATGAATCAAAAGGAAGATTAGAGAAAAGAGAATCTAAAAAACTTAATTTTAATCCAATAGCTTGTAGAGCTTCAAAAGAACTTATTATCCCTGCTCCAATAACAGTACCTAAGAATATATTATCGTTTTTAATTTTATTTTTTAAAATATTTAAGAATATTAGAGCAATAGCAATAGGGTATAAAAATACTAAAACTGGTACAGCAAGTTTTATAATAATATCTACACCAAACATTGCAAAAATAATACTAATTATTGTAGTTATAATAGCTAATTTTTCGTAAGAAATTTTTGTTAAATCACTGAAATAATCAGCTACTGTTGCAGTAAGACCAATGGCAGTAGTGATACAAGCTCCTGTTACACAGATAGCTAAAATAATTTTTCCAAAATTTCCTAGAAGAAGTTTAACTATTGAGGTAAGTAAATCTACACTTCCAGTTCCAGAAGGTAAAATATTAGTAACAGTACTACCAATAAAACCAAGTCCACCATAGACAATAGCTAATCCTCCAATAGCTATGATACTTGTTTGAATTAAGAAAGAAAACTCTTGTTTCTCAGATAAATTTTTATCTTTTCTAATGGATTTTAAAATAATATCTGAAAATACAATAGCAGCTAAAGTATCCATAGTTTGATAACCATTTAAAAATCCATATTTAAATGGAGGTAACTCTTTAGTAAGAGAAATTGATTCCCCAATTGGAAAGAAAACTCCTTTAAATATAATAAGAGCTAAAACGATTAGAAGAATAGGCGTAAGTATAGCCCCAACTCTATCTACAACTTTACTTGATTTTAAAGAGAAAAGCAACGAAACTCCAAAGAAAATTACAATAAAAATTATTTTATAAGTATTGTAGTTTGAAGTATCTTTAGAGAAAATCATTTCAAAAGCAGTAGCTCCAGTTCTAGGTAATGCCAAAAGTGGTCCTATTGAAAGAATAAGAGCAACATTAAAAAATTTAGCAAATTTAGGAGAAACTCTTTCTGCAAAACTATCTAAATCTTTACCAGCAAAGGCAGAAGTAAATATTGCTAAAAGAGGAAATCCCGCTCCTGTCAATATAAATCCTAATGTAGCTAAAGACCATTCATTTCCATTTATAAACCCAACCATTGGAGGGAAAATTAGATTTCCAGCACCAAATAACATAGCAAACAGGGCAAAGCCTGTAATAATAACATCTTTTTTCTTATACATAAACTCCTCCTATTAATATTTTATATATATTTTATAAAAATGTCTTATCAATGTCAAACTAAAATAAAAAAATATTGACAACAAAGAAATATTGTGATAAGATTATTTCAAATCAAGGAAAAGGAGGAAGAGAAAATGTTAATGACAACATTATTAAGGAACAGGAAATATAATACAACTATATATAATTTCTTTTGTAATGAGTCTGTTAATATTTTTATTGATTCTTCCAGAAGGAATATTTTTTAATACTTAGGTGTATAATATTTCTTGAGACTTTCAAAAATGATATATATCTAGTATTGGGGAGTATTTAGATATAGAATCATATATATATTTTGTTATCAACAGATTAGCATTCAAAAGATGTTAATCTGTTTTTTATTTATCACTATATTAAACTATAAAACATTTTAGGAGGAGATTTTATGAAAAAATTATTTTTAAAGGCGGTTTTAGTTTCTATGTTTGCTGTATCTGGGCTTAGTTTTGGAGCTGATAAGCTCTATGTAGGAACAAATGCAGAATTTGAACCATTCGAATATCTACAAAATGGGGAAATTGTAGGATTTGATGTGGATTTGATGGAAGAGATAGCAAAATCTATGGGGAAAGAGATAGAATGGAAAAATATAGCTTTTGATGGATTACTTCCAGCTCTTCAAGCTAAAAAGTTAGATGTAATTATAGCTGGAATGACAGCGACTGAAGAGAGAAAGAAATTTGTAAATTTCTCACAAACTTATTATGAATCAAATCAAATGATGTTAGTTCATGAAAAAAATCCAGTTGTAAAATCTTTTGATGAATTAAAAGGTCATGATGTAGGAGTTGTACTAGGATATACTGGAGATATAGCAGTAAGTGAGATAGAGGGAGTGAAAGTTCACAGATATAATGCTACATCAGAAGCTATTATGGCTCTTAAAGCACAAAAAATAGATGTAGTTGTATTAGATTCTGAACCAGCTAAAAATTATGCTAAACAAAATCCAGAGTTGAAGTTAATCAACACAGATGTAGCAAAAGAAGAGTATGCAATAGCAGTAGGAAAAAATGATAAAGAGTTAGTTGAAGATATTGATAAAGCTTTAACAGAGTTAAAAGCAAATGGAACTTATGATAAATTAATAAAAAAATATTTTTCTGAGAAATAATTAAAACAGAGGAGAGGGATTTTAAATGAAAGAAAAGGTAGTATTAGCTTATTCAGGAGGGCTTGACACTTCAGTAATTGTACCATGGTTAAAGGAAAACTATAATGATGTGGAAGTAATAGCTGTTTCAGTAGATGTAGGTCAAAAAGATGATTTTATGGAAGTAGAAAAAAGAGCACTAGCTATTGGAGCTTCTAAATTCTATGTAGTAGATAAAAAAGATGAGTTAGTAAATGATTTTATTTTTCCTATGTTAAAATCAGGAGCTAAATATGAAAATGAATATCTATTAGGGACATCAATCGCAAGACCTGTAATAGCTAAAGCTTTAGTAGAGATAGCTTTAAAAGAGGGAGCTAATTATATAGCACATGGAGCAACTGGAAAAGGAAATGACCAAGTTAGATTTGAGTTAGGAGTAAAAGCTTTAGCTCCTAATATAAAAATAATAGCTCCTTGGAGAGTCTGGGATATAAAATCTCGTAAACAAGAGATAGAATATCTAAAATCTCATAATATAGATTTACCATTTAAAGAGGGAGTTACATATAGTAGAGATGAAAATCTTTTCCATATTAGCCATGAAGGACAAGAGTTAGAATCTCCAGCTAATGCACCTAAATATGATAATGTACTTCAATGGGTACTTCCTTTAGAAAAGGCAAGTGATACTGCTGAATGTATATCTATTGAATTTGTAAAAGGTGTTCCTACAAAATTAAATGGAGAAGCTCTAGATGGAGTTACTCTAATTAATAAATTAAATGATCTAGGGGCAAAACATGGAGTTGGAGTATTAGATTTATTAGAAAATCGTCTTGTAGGAATGAAATCAAGAGGTGTGTATGAAACTCCAGGAGGAACAATATTATATTTTGCTCATGAAGAGTTAGAAAGACTTTGTTTAGATAGAGATACTCTTCAAGCTAAAATGAAATTATCTCATGATATGGCTAAATTAATATATAATGGACAGTGGTTCACTAAATATAGAAAATCTCTTTCAGCTTTTGTAGAGGAAACTCAAGAGTATGTAACAGGAATAGTAAATTTAAAATTATACAAAGGAAATATTATTTTAAATGGAATGGAATCAGATTACTCTCTATATTCTCAAGATTTCTCAACATTTGACGAAGATACAGTATATAATCAAAAAGATGCAGAAGGATTTATTAATCTATTTGGATTACCAATAAAAATAGAAAGTCTATTAAGAAAATAGTTTTTATAATAAGTTAATTATTTTATAAATAAAAGAAAACAATCATTAAATTTGGTTTAATGGTTGTTTTTTATTTTTGAAGTTGTGATTAATTTATATTTTGATAAAAAAGACTTAAAAGAGTAAGAAATTTGTATACACTAAACTTTACTTTTTTGTCTAATAGGAACTATGATAAAAGGAATTTATAAATTAAAATATAGAAATAAATAGAAAAAAGAGTTGTTAAAAGCTAATAATTTTTATTAGATTAACAACTCTTTTTTGTTAGACAAGCTAATAAAGTTTTGGTATAATATAAGGAAGTTCATAATTATAATAAAGAAAAAATAAAGGTGAAATATGGAGAAGATATTTGAACAAGTAGCTAAGGAGTTAGGATTATCTCCAGCTCAAATAATAAACACTATGCAGCTTTTAGACGAGGGAGCGACTATACCTTTTATAGCTAGATATAGAAAGGAAGTTACTAATAATCTTGATGAGATAGAGATTGGAAAAATTTTAGAAACAGTTACTTATCAGAGAAATTTAGAGAAGAGAAAAGAAGAGGTAATTAGACTTATTGAGGAACAGGGAAAACTTACTGATGAGATAGTAAAATCAGTAGCTTTGGCAACTAAACTTCAAGAAGTAGAGGATATATATTTCCCATATAGAAAAAAAAGAAAAACAAAGGCAGATACAGCAAAAGAAAGAGGATTAGAACCACTTGCTAACTATATGTTAGAAGCTCCATCAAACGAAGATGTAATTAAAAAAGCAAGGGAGTTTATAACAGAGGAAGTTCCTAGTGTAGAGGAAGCAGTAGAAGGAGCTATGCTTATATTGGCTCAAAATATATCTGAGATTCCTACTTATAGAGAGCAAATAAGAGAGATAATGCTTACTAAAGGAATAATTGCAACTAAAGAGAGTAAAAAAGCAAGAGAATTAGATATAAAAAAAGTTTACTCAGATTATTATCAATATAATGAGCCTATATCTAAGATGCCTTCTCATAGAATTTTAGCTGTAAATAGAGGAGAGAGTGAAGAAGTACTAACTGTTTCAATAGAATTTGAAGATGAAATAAGAATAAGAGTAGAGAGAGTCATATTGAAGGATTTTAAAAACAAAAATCTTCAAGATACTTATCAAAAAATAGTAGTAGATGCATTAGACAGATTAATACTTCCATCTATTGAGAGAGAGGTAAGAAATATCTTAACAGATAAAGCAGAAGAAGAGGCAATTAAAGTATTTAAAGAGAATTTAAAGAATCTTTTGATGCAAGCACCTTTAAAAGAAAAAAGCATATTAGCACTTGACCCAGGATATAGAACAGGATGTAAAGTAGCTATAATAGATAAAAATGGTTTTTATATAGGAAATGATGTATTTTTCTTAGTAGCAGATATGCATACACCAAAACAATTAGAAATGGCTGAAAAAAAGATAGTGGACTATGTAAAAAAATATAATATAGATATAATAGTAATAGGAAATGGAACTGCTTCAAGAGAAACAGAGAGTTTTGTAGCTGATGTAATTAGAAAAAATAACTTAAATACAAAATATCTTATAGCTAATGAAGCAGGAGCTTCAATATATTCAGCTTCAAAAATAGCAGCTGAAGAGTTTCCAGATTTAGATGTAACAGTGAGAGGAGCTATTTCAATAGGAAGAAGAATACAAGATCCACTTGCTGAATTAGTTAAGATAGATCCTAAATCTATAGGTGTAGGAATGTATCAACATGATGTAAATCAAGGTAAATTAGATGAATCATTAGATGCAGTTATAGCATATGTTGTAAATAGTGTAGGGGCAAATTTGAATACTGCTTCTTGGGCATTACTTTCACATATTTCTGGAATAAAGAAAAATATGGCTAAGAATATAGTTGATTACAGAAAGGAAAATGGAAATTTTAAAAATAGAAAAGAACTTTTAAAAGTAAAAGGAATTGGTGCAAAAGCTTATGAGCAAATGGCTGGTTTCCTTGTAATAGTAGATGGTGAAAATGTATTAGATAATACAATAATTCATCCAGAATCTTATCATATAGCTATAGAATTATTAGCTGAATCTGGGCTTACAGTAGATGAGTATGGAGCAGATTTAAATATGGCTAGGGAGAAATTAAAAGGATTTGATTATGCTAAATTTGCTAAAGAAAAAGAATATGGAGCAGAAACAGTAAAAGATATATATGAAGCTTTAATAAGAGATAGAAGGGACCCAAGAGATAGTTTTGAAAAACCGCTTTTAAAATCAGATATCTTAAAAATAGAGAATTTACAACCTGGAATGGAGATAGAGGGAACAGTTAGAAATGTTGTAAAATTTGGAGCTTTTATTGATATTGGATTAAAAAATGATGCACTTTTACATATTTCTGAGATTTCAAATAAGTTTATAGATGATCCAAGTAAAGTTTTATCAGTTGGGCAAATTATAAAGGTTAGAATAAAAGATATTGATAAAGAGAGAGAGAGAGTAGGATTAACTAAAAAGGAGAAATAGTTGTAATGAGAGTAAGTAGAAATTCTCTTTTAGTCAGAATGGTATTTTATAATGATATTGCTATAGTAATATCTTCTATTACAATAGCACTTTTTTTGACATTTACAGCATTTCAAAATCTGGAATCTAAAGTAGTAGATTCTGTTAGGGATAAAATATCTCTAATGAATAGGGCTTATAATGGAGAAATTTTAAAAGTAAAAGATGAATTAAATCAAACATTAAGAAATTTTACAACCTTTGATAATAGAAAGTTAAATAATATTTTAAGTTATAGTGAAAGGGCAGCTCTAATTAGAAATCGTTTAGCAAGAAGAAACTATGAACTATATTCAAATTCAATTTTGTCTATAGTAGATGAAAATGGCTATGTATTAGGAGAAGTTAATAATGGAGAGTTTTCTCCTAAAATTGACAGAGAGAGTTTTAAAGCAAATGTATCTAATGTTGATAATGATATAAAAACAAGTTATTTTTCAAAAGTAGAAGATAAAATATATTCTCGAGTAATAGTAAGATATAACAATGAAAGTGAAAGAAGGCTATATTTAGTAGTTACACTTCCAATAGATGAAAGAGTTATGAAAAATTTATCACTACTTTCAAGTCTAGGAGAAGAGGATAAAGTTTTTCTAGTAGTAGATGAAAAATATAAGTTGGGAACTTTTAATCTGAAAGAAAATACTCCTATTTTAAGTAAGAGAGATAAAAATAAGTTTAATCTTAAAAACTATAATTATGTTTACAAAAAAAAGAGTATAGATGATGAAACTTATTATATAGCTTTATCAGATATATATGATTATAAAAATGAGTATATAGGTAGTTTTGGAGTTGCTTTATATTATGAAAATATAGAAGTTTTGAAATTGGTGATCTCTTTATCTGTAATAGTTATAGTCTTGCTTTTTGTAGCTGTAAGTACTACAATTTCAGCTAGAATGTTTAGTAAGCTTTTAGAACCTCTAGGAAGAATTATGGAGGCAGCTGAAGAGGTAAGTAAGGGAAATTATAAAATTTTTGTCAAGCCAGAAGGTGTAGATGAGATGAGAACCTTATCTAAGACTTTCAACAAGATGGCTACTGACATTAGAGCAAATGAGGAGCAAGCTAAAAGTAAAAATAGAAAATTAGTTGGAACTTTAAAAAGAATAGACGCAGTAGAAAAAATTCTTATGAATATTCAGATAGAAAATGATATGAATATTACAGTAAAAGAGATAATGTCAGCACTAACTTCAGAGATGGGGCTTGGCTTTAGTAGAGCTATGTATTTTAGGTATAGTAGAGAAATAGACACTATGGTAGGAGAATTTGCCACAGCAAATAATAAAGTCAAACGAGAAATATTAAATGGAGTAGAGAGCACTGGTGGATTTAAATTTCAAATAGAAGAAATAGCTGAACTAGTGAAGCTTATAAAAATACCATTTAAAAATAGCAATTTAATAGCTAAATCTCTATTAGAAAAAAGGATAATATTTCAAAATGATAAGGGATATAAACATGAATTGGGAAATGAATTATTTAAAAGTTTAGGAATAAATAATTTTTTAATCATGCCTATATATAGTGAGACTAGAAATTATGGCTGTATTGTGGTAGACTATTTTGGAAAGGATAATAAAGTTACTCAGGAAGAGGTAGAATTATTAACTCTTTTATTTTTAAATATCTCAATCAGAATAAAAAATAGAACTTTAGAAGAAGAAAAAATAGACTTTGAAAGAACAGCTACAATAGGAAAGCTTGTAGATAGATTTTTTAAAGGAAGAGAGGTTTCCTTTGAAAAAATGTTAGAGTTTACCGAAAGAATGCATGAGTATGACCCAAGTAATAGTTTGTTAAAAATTCAGATCCAGGAAATAAAAGATGAGATAGGAAAACTTAGAAGAGAGAGAGAGATTCTAAATGAGTATGTAAATGTAAAAAATAATAATCCTTTAGAGATAATAGAAATAGAAACAATATTCTCAGAGATAATTGCAGATATAGAACCTAGATTAGAAAAATTGGGAATAAATATCTCAACATTTATAAATTATAATGGTAAAATACTAGGGAATAGAGCAAGGCTTAAAAGAGCTTTTTATGAAGTTATAAAAAATGCAAAAGAATCTTTTGATAAGGTAAATAATGATAATAAAAAGATAAATATAATAGTAACAAAAGAGAAAAATGTTGATAAAATTAAAATAAATATAATTGATAATGGAATTGGAATGACTAAGGAGCAATTAGAAAATATATTTGAACCTTTTGTAGGATATAATGAAAATGCACCAGGATTAGGACTTTCAATAGTATCAAGAATAATAAAAGATCATCATGGTGTAATAAAAATATCATCAGAGTTAGACGAAGGGACAGATGTAAAAATAACTTTAAATATATATAAGGAGGAGATTTTATAATGAGTGAAAAGGATTACGGAGCTACGCTAAACCTTCCGAAGACAAGTTTTCAAATGAAAGCAAATCTTCCAAATAAGGAACCAAAAATCATTCAAAAATGGGAAGAAAACAAAATTTATGAGAAAGGATTAACTAAGGGGACAAAATCATTTATATTACATGATGGACCACCTTATGCAAATGGAGATATCCATATAGGACATGCTTTAAATAAGATATTAAAAGATATAATTTTAAAATATAAAAGACTTAGAGGATATAATGCACCATATATTCCAGGGTGGGATACACATGGATTACCTATTGAACTAAAAGTAACAGAAAAATTAGGTGAAAAAGCAAAGGAGATGTCTCCATTAGAGATAAGAAAACTTTGTACAGAATATGCTCTTAAATGGGTAGGAATTCAAAGAGAAGGATTTAAAAGACTAGGAGTATTAGGAGATTGGGAAAATCCTTATTTAACTTTAAAACCAGAGTATGAAGCAAAACAATTAGAAGTATTTGGAGAACTTTATGAAAATGGATATATTTTTAAAGGGTTAAAACCAATTTATTGGTCTCCAGTTACAGAAACAGCTTTAGCAGAAGCTGAAATAGAGTATAAGAATGTAACTTCACCATCTATTTATGTAAAAATGGAAGCTAATGCAGACTTATTAGAAAGATTAGGACTTACAGAAGAAACTTGGGTAGTAATTTGGACAACAACTCCTTGGACATTACCAGCAAATATGGCTATATCATTAAATCCTAACTTCGAATATGGAGTATATAAAACAGAAAAAGGAAATTTAATTCTAGCTAAAGATTTAGCAGAAAAAGCTTTTGCTGAGATGGAAATAGCTGAGTATAAATTAGTAAAAGAGTTTATAGGAAGTGACTTAGAAAGAGCAACTTATAAACATCCATTCTTAGAGAGAACAGGTATGATAATATTAGGAACACACGTTACTGCTGATGCAGGAACAGGTTGTGTACACACAGCTCCTGGACATGGACAAGATGACTATGTTGTAGGAACAAGATATGGAATAGAAGTAATCTCTCCTATCAATAACAAAGGAGTACTTACTGAAGAAGCTGGACAATTTGCTGGATTATTTTATTTAAAAGCAAACAAAGAGATAGTAGCTCATTTAACAGAGACAGGGCATCTATTAAAATTGAAAAATATAGAGCACTCTTATCCACATGACTGGAGATCTAAAACTCCTGTAATTTTCAGAGCAACTGAGCAATGGTTCGTAAAAGCTGAAGGTTCAGATTTAAGAGAAAGAGCATTAAAAGCTCTTGATAATGTAGAGTTTGTACCAGCTTGGGGAAGAAACAGAATAGGGTCTATGCTAGAAACAAGACCTGACTGGTGTATTTCAAGACAAAGAGTATGGGGAGTACCAATTCCTGTGTTTTATAATGAAGAGACAGGAAAGGAGATTTACAATAAAGAGATTTTAGCAAGAATAGTAGAGATAGTTAAAAAAGAGGGAACAGCAGCTTGGTTAACTCATACAGCTGAAGAGTTAATAGGAGAAGAGTTATTAGAGAAGTATAACTTAAAAGGTGTGACTTTAAGAAAAGAAACAAATATTATGGACGTTTGGTTTGACTCTGGAGTATCTCATAGATCAGTATTAGAAACTAGAGGAGAATTATTACATAGACCAGCAGATATGTATCTAGAGGGTTCTGACCAACATAGAGGATGGTTCCAAACATCGCTTCTTACTTCAATAGGATCTACACATGATGCTCCATACAAAAAAATCTTAACTCATGGATTTGTAAATGATGGAGAAGGTAAGAAAATGTCTAAATCAGTAGGAAACGTAGTAGTACCAGCTGATGTTATAAAAGTATATGGAGCGGATATCTTAAGATTATGGTGTGCTTCAGTAGATTACAGAGAGGACGTAAAAATCTCTGATAATATTTTAAAACAAATGGCAGAGGCATACAGAAGAGTAAGAAATACTGCTAGATATATTTTAGGAAATAGTAATGATTTTAATCCTGCAACTGATAAAGTAGCTTATAAAGATTTAATGGAAATTGATAAATGGGCATTAAATAAATTAGAAATTTTGAAGAGAAAAGTTACAGAAAACTATGAAAAATATGAATTCTATAACTTATTCCAAGATATTCACTATTTTGCTGGTGTGGATATGTCAGCTTTCTATTTAGATATTATAAAAGATAGATTATATACAGAGGGAACAAACTCGTTAGATAGAAAATCAGCTCAAACAGTAATGACAGAGATATTATTAACTTTAACTAAAATGATAGCTCCAATTCTTTCATTTACAGCTGAAGAGATTTGGGATACATTACCAGAAGCTTTAAAAGATGAGGAATCAGTACTTTTAACTTCTTGGTATGAGGAAAATGATGAGTACTTAAATCCAGAGGTAGAAGCTAAATGGGCAGATATTATAAAAGTAAGAAAAGAAGCTAATAAGTCTCTAGAAAAAGCAAGACAAGGAGAGAATAGAATAATAGGAAACTCTCTTGATGCTAAAGTAATGTTATTCTCTAAAAATACTGATATGCAAAATTTCTTAGCAGAAAATAGAGATAGACTAGAGTTAGCGTTAATTGTTTCAAATGTTGAAATAGTTGACTCTTGTGATGAAACATTTGTAGAGGGAGAAGAGTTAAAAGACCTATACATAAAAGTTGTACATGCAGAGGGAGAAAAATGTGAAAGATGTTGGAAATATTCAACTGAGGTTGGAGTAGATGCAGAACATCCTACACTTTGTCCAAGATGTGCTTCTGTACTAAAAAATAACTAGGAGAAATTATGATATATATAGTTTTAATCTTGATACTTGTTGGTGCTGACCAACTATCAAAATACCTCATAGATAGCTATATGCTAGAAGGGGAGACATTACCTATAATAAATGATTTTTTTCATCTTACTTATGTAAAAAATAGAGGTATTGCCTTTGGAATGTTTCAAGGAAAACTAGATATAATAAGCATAGCTACAATTATAGCAATTGTAGCTATTGCTTATTACCTGTATAAAGAAAGAAATAAATTATCTATGATAGAAAAAATGGGATTTATTTATATCTTAGCAGGAGCCATTGGAAATATGATAGATAGAGCCTTTAGAGGATTTGTAGTAGATATGGTAGACTTTAGAGGTGTCTGGAGTTATGTATTTAATCTAGCTGATGTCTGGATAAATATAGGAGTAGTATTTGTACTACTAGACCAATTAATTCTTAGAAAGAAGAGAGAAACCGAGGAGGATAAGAAATGACATTTCAAGAGATAATTTTTGCTCTTCAAAAATATTGGAGTTCTAAAGGGTGTGTATTAGGAAACCCTTATGATATTGAGAAGGGAGCTGGAACATTTAACCCAAATACATTCCTTATGTCATTAGGACCTGAACCATGGAGTGTAGCATATGTTGAACCATCAAGAAGACCTAAAGATGGAAGATATGGAGAAAACCCAAATAGAGTTTATCAACACCATCAATTCCAAGTTATAATGAAACCATCTCCATTAAATATTCAAGAGCTTTACCTAGAAAGTTTAAGGGTATTAGGAATAGAACCTGAAAAGCATGATATCCGTTTTGTAGAAGATGACTGGGAATCACCTACACTTGGAGCATGGGGACTTGGTTGGGAAGTATGGTTAGATGGAATGGAGGTAACTCAATTCACATATTTCCAACAAGTAGGAGGATTAGAGCTTGATCCTATTCCTGTTGAGATTACTTATGGGCTAGAAAGAATAGCATTATATATACAAAATAAAGAAAATATTTATGATTTAGAATGGGCTCCAGGAGTAAAATATGGAGATATGAGATTCCAATTTGAATATGAAAACTCTAAATACTCATTTGAATTAGCAGATTTAGATAAACATTTTAAATGGTTTGATGAGTTTGAAAAAGAAGCAAGTAGAATACTAGATGAAGGTTTAGTATTACCAGCTTATGACTATGTTTTAAAATGTTCTCATGTATTCAATGTACTAGACTCAAGAGGTGCTATATCTACGACTGAGAGAATGGCATATATATTAAGAGTAAGAAACTTAGCAAGAAGATGTGCTGAAGTTTATGTTCAAAATAGAAAAGATTTAGGATATCCGCTATTAAAAAAATAATTAAATAAAAATTAAAAATAAGTTTTTTAATAGGAATATCAGTTATTAATAAGAGGAGGAAGAACATTGAGATTACTATTTGAAATTGGAATGGAAGAGTTGCCAGCAAGATTTCTTAAGCAGGCATTAAGTGATTTAAAATCTAATTTAGAAACAAAATTAAATAATGAAAGAATAAAATTTGATGAGATAAAAACTTATGGAACACCTAGAAGATTAGTATTAGATGTACATAACTTAGCTGAAAATCAAGAGGACTTAGATCTTGTAAACTTAGGACCAGCTAAAAGTGTAGCTTATGTAAATGGAGAAATTTCAAGAGCTGGACTTGGATTTGCTAAATCTCAAGGAATAGAACCAGAGCAATTAGAAATTGTTTCTACTCCAAAAGGAGAATATATAGCTGCTAGAAAATTTATGAAAGGTAAAGCTACTAAAGAACTTTTATCTGAAATTTTAAAATCTCTAGTATTGGAATTAAACTTCCCAAAATCTATGAAATGGGCAGATAAAAAATTAAGATTTGCAAGACCAGTTCAATGGTTCTTAGCTTTATGTGATTCAGAAGTAGTTCCATTTGAAATAGAAGGAATAGTAAGTGGAAATAAATCAAGAGGACATAGATTCTTTGGAAAAGAGTTTGAAGTATCTAATGTAGAAGAATATTTTACAAAAATTAGAGAGAATAATGTTATCATAGATATTGAGGAGAGAAGAGCATTAGTTAAAGATTTAGTAGCTAAATGTGCTGGTGCTGGAGAACAAGTTCATATTGAAGAGGAGCTATTAGATGAAGTAACAAATTTAATAGAGTATCCTTGTCCAATAGTTGGGAGCTTCAATGCTGACTTCTTAGAAGTGCCACAAGATGTATTAATTATATCTATGCAAGTACACCAAAGATATTTCCCTATTTTAGATACTAATGGAAAACTACTTCCTAAATTTGTAGTTGTAAGAAATGGTATTGAATCTTCTGATTTCGTAAGAAAAGGAAATGAAAAAGTATTATCAGCTAGACTTGCAGATGCTAGATTCTTCTATCAAGAAGATTTAAAGCATCCATTAGCTGATAATGTAGAAAAATTAAAAACAGTAGTATTCCAAAAAGATTTAGGAACTATCTATCAAAAAATAGAAAGAAGTAAAGAGATAGCTACTTATCTAATAGATGTATTAGGTTGTGCAGACAGAAAAGAAGATGTATTAAGAACTGTATATCTAGCTAAAGCTGACCTAGTTTCTAATATGATAGGAGAGAAAGAGTTTACAAAACTTCAAGGATTTATGGGAGCAGATTATGCACTAAAATCTGGAGAGAATGAAAGAGTTTCATTAGGAATAAAAGAGCACTATTATCCAAGATTCCAAGGAGACTTATTACCAACAGAAATGGAAGGAATAATAGCAGGTATATCTGATAGAATAGATACTCTAGTAGGATGTTTTGGAGTAGGAGTTATCCCAAGTGGTTCAAAAGACCCATTTGCTTTAAGAAGAGCAGCTTTAGGAATAGCTAACGTAATAGTTAACTCTAAATTAAATATATCATTAAAAGCATTAGTTAATAAATCTTTAGATACTCTAGTAGCTGATGGAGTATTAAAAAGAGATAGAGCTACTGTAGAAACTGAAGTATTAGAATTCTTTAAACAAAGAGCTATCAATATTTTTGGAGATATGGGATATAGTAGAGATGTAATTGTTGCAGTAGTAGATAAAGATTGTGATAACTTAGTAGATGCACTTGAGAGAGTAAAAACTTTAGAGTCATTTGCTAAAGAGGAAGAGTTTGGAAAACTATTACCTGTATTAAAAAGAGTTGGAAATATCTCTAAAGACCATACAGATATGATAATTAATCCAGAATTATTCAAAGAGGATATAGAGAAGGAATTATATCAATTCTCTGTAGAGTTAAGCAATAAAGTAAATCTAGCTATTGAGCAAAGAGATTATACTAAATATCTTGAAGAGATAACATCTGGAAAAGATATAATTAACAACTATTTTGATAAAATAATAGTAATGGATAAAGATGAAGCTATTAAAAATAATAGATTATCTCAAATGAGATTTTTAACTGATATTTTTACTAAGATGGCAGATTTAAATCAAATAGAAGAGAGATAAAAAAATTAGGGGAATGGCTAAAGTCATTCCCTTTTTATAAAAATTTTGAGGAGAGAAAAATGAGAGAGTTTTTAAAAAGAAAAGGTGTAGAATTATCTATTAAAAAATATTTAGTAGATGCTTCAAGTTATATGGCATTAGGGCTTTTTTCAACTTTACTTATAGGAACCATACTTAATACAATAGGAGAAAAATTAGGGATAGCTTTTCTAACTGATGTAGTATGGAAAGTAGCTAGAGATATGACAGGACCAGGAATAGGACTTGCAGTAGCCTATGGATTAAAAGCTCCTCATCTAGTACTCTTTTCTTCAACAATAACAGGAGCTATAGGAGCTATGTATGGGGGACCTGTAGGTTCTTTTATAGGAGCAGTTGTAGGAGCAGAATTTGGAAAGATAGTATCTAAAGAAACAAAGGTAGACATAATAGTTGCTCCAGCTACAACTATAATAACAGGTTCATTAGTTGTTTATTTAGTAGGTCCATTTGTAGCAAAGATTATGCAAACTTTTGGAGCTATGGTAGTATATGCTACTGAATTACAACCATTTGCTATGGGAATACTTGTTTCTACAATAGTAGGAATAGCTCTTACTCTTCCTATTAGTAGTGCAGCTCTCTGTATGATGATAGGACTTGGAGGACTTGCTGGAGGAGCAGCAACAATAGGGTGTTCAGCTCAGATGGTAGGTTTTGCAGTAATGAGTTTTAAAGAAAATGGTTGGGGAGGACTTGTAGCTCAAGGTGTTGGAACATCTATGCTACAGATAGGAAATATAGTAAAAAATTGGAAGATATGGATACCACCAACAGTAGCAGGAGCTATATTAGGTCCAGTATCTACAATGGTTTTTAAATTTCAAAATATACCAATAGCTTCAGGAATGGGAACAAGTGGATTTGTAGGACAGTTTGGAACAGTTACAGCTATGAATAGTATAGGAGTAACAGGTTTAAAACTATATCTAGGAATATTACTACTTCATTTTTTATTACCAGCTATAATTACTTTGGGAGTAGCAAAGTTAATGAGAAAAAAAGGTTGGATAAAAGATGGAGATTTAAAATTAGATTTATAGAAAATTTATGGAGAGGAAAAGAAAATGGAGTTAAAAAAGATAGAAAAAGCTTTTGAACAAATACTTGAAGGAATAGGAGAGGATAGAAACAGAGAGGGTTTAATAGATACTCCTAAAAGAGTTGCCCAAAGCTATGAAGAACTTTTTTCAGGTATAGATAAAAATCCAGAGGAACCATTACTTAGATATTTCTCAGTAGATAGTAATGATTTGGTTATGGAAAAAAATATAGATTTTTACTCTATGTGTGAACACCATTTTCTACCTTTTTTTGGAACAATAGATGTAGCATATATTCCTAATGGCAAAGTAGTAGGTTTTGGAGATATAATCAAAAGTATAGAGATACTAGCAAAAAGACCTCAAATACAGGAAAGACTTGGAAGTGAATTAGCAGATGTAATTTACAAGACACTTGATTGTCAAGGGGTTATGGTAATAATAAAAGCAAAACATCTGTGTATGACTATGAGAGGAGCAAAGAAAGAAAATAGTCAGATAATAACTACTGCTTGTAGAGGTATCTTTGAAAAAGATAGTAATAGAAGAGTAGAAGTATTAACTTTATTGAAATAGTGGTGAGATGATGGATAAAATTTATATAAATAATTTAGAATTTATAGGATTTCATGGAGTTTTTCCTGAAGAAAAAAAATTAGGACAAAAATTTTTGGTATCTTTAGAGCTTACTGTGGATACAAGAGAGGCTGGTAAAACAGGGGATTTGACAAAGTCAGTTCATTATGGATTAGTAGCTCAAGATGTAGAAAAACTTTTTTTAGAAAAAAGTATAGATTTAATAGAAACATGTGCTGAAAATATAGCTGAAATGGTGTTGAAAAAATATGAGTTGGTAAAAGAGGTAAAAGTTGTTGTAAAAAAACCTTGGGCACCACTACAGATGCACTTTGAAAATGTAGCTGTAGAAATTACTAGAAAATGGCATAGAGTATATCTTTCATTGGGAAGTAATATAGGAGATAAAAGAAAAAATCTTTTAGAAGCTATAAGAAAAATAGGAGAATTAGAGAATACAGAGGTAGTTAAAAGTAGTACAATATTAGAAACAGAACCTTTTGGATATTTAGAGCAAGATAATTTTCTAAATGCTTGTTTAGAGGTAAAAACTCTTATGACAGCTCAAGAGTTTCTAAAAGTAATTTTACAAATAGAATTGGATATGGGAAGAGTTAGAGAGATAAAGTGGGGACCTAGAATAATAGATATTGATATGTTATTTTATGATAAAGAGGTAATTGAAGAGGATAATTTAGCTGTACCCCATCCTTGGATTTGTGAGAGAGAGTTTGTATTAGATCCTTTATCTGAGATAGCTCCTAATTATATTCACCCTTTAGAGAAAAAAACAATAACAATGTTAGTTAGAAAGTTAAAAGAAAGGGAAGTAAATGGAGATTAAAAAGTTAGAAAAAAAGGAGATAAATAAAGCTTTAAAACTTGTATGGGATGTATTTTTAGAAAGTGAAGCTTTTGACTATAATCGTAAAGGGGTAGAGGAGTTTAGAAAATTTTTAGATTGCAGAGAGTTAATAAATGAATTTGATTTTTATGGAGCTTACGATAAAAAAGAATTAATAGGAGTAATAGCTATTCAAGGAGGACAACATATCTGTCTTTTCTTTGTAAAAAAATCTTACCAAAAACATGGAATAGGTAGAGATTTATTTAAAAAGGCTATATCTTTGACTGAAGAGAAAGAGATAACTGTAAACTCCGCTCCATGTGCAGTAGAAACTTATAAAAAGCTAGGATTTTCTTTGACAGATTGTGAACAAAATATAAATGGAATAAGATTTGTACCAATGGTTTATAAAAAAGTAAAAAGAGATATACAAGTTTTAAAGTGTAGAGATAAGGAGTTAGAGTTAGGAAAAAGAACTCTTATAATGGGAATATTGAATGTAACACCAGACTCTTTTTCTGATGGGGGAGAACACAATAATATAGAAGAAGCTGTAAAACATGCTAAAAAAATGCTAGAAGAGGGAGCAGATATCATTGATATTGGAGGAGAATCTACTAGACCAGGACATGTTCAAATAAGCGATGAGGAGGAAATAGCTAGAGTAGTACCAGTAATAAAGAAAGTTGTAGAGTTAGGAGCTATTATTTCTATTGATACATATAAATATAAGGTTGCAAAGGCAGCTTTTGAAGCTGGAGCTCATATTTTAAATGATATATGGGGATTACAATATGATAATGGAGAGATGGCTGAAGTTGTAAAAAAATATGATGTTCCTGTAATAGCTATGCATAATCAAGATGGAAAAGAATATAAAGGTGATATTTTATGTTGTATAAAAGAGTTTTTTAAAAGGACATATGAGATAGCAGATAAATATCAAATTTCAAGGGACAGTATAATTTTAGATCCAGGAATTGGTTTTGGAAAAGGAATAGATGAAAATTTAGAAGCACTTTCAAGATTACAGGAACTAAGAGAGATGGGAAGATTACTTTTAGGGACTTCTAGAAAGAGATTTATAGGGACAATATTAGGAGAGTTACCACCTCAAGAAAGAGTAGAAGGAACAGTTGCTACTACTGTTTTGGGGATAGAAAAGGGTATAGATATAGTGAGAGTACATGATGTATTGTCAAATAAAAGAGCTGCTATGGTAGCTGATAGAATTGTAAGAAAATAAAGTTGAGTAAAAATGTAAAGAAATTCTAGACAAAAAGAAAAAAATAGTATATAATAAGAGTATAAATTTGAAAAGATAACAATTCTAGAAAAGGGAGGAGATAGTATGGCAATTTTATATATAACAAAGGAGAATTTTGAGAAAGAGGTATTACAGTCTAAAGAGCCTGTAGTAGTTGATTTTTGGGCTTCATGGTGTGGACCTTGTAAAGCTTTAGCACCTATATTAGAAGAGGTAGATGCTGAATTAGCTGGAACAGTAAAAGTAGCAAAAATAAATATAGACGAAGAGGAAGAGTTAGCAGCTCAATTTAGAGTAATGAGTATACCTACACTTTTACTTTTCAAAAATGGAGAGGTAGTAAACAAATCAGTAGGACTTGCTCCAAAAGAAGAAGTAGTAGCTTTTGCAAAATTCTAATGTAAATTTTAAATAAAAAATAAAATAGAGCTAAGAGTAACATGTGTTATTCTTAGCTCTATTTTATTATGAGAATTAATCTTTAAATAAAATAATATATAAAAGAAAGATTTTATGATATAATTTAATAGTATAGTTAGTTTAAATAAGGAGAGATAATGGATATAAGAACCATAGAAAAAAATGATAAATGGGGATATATGTTCTATATAAAATATGATGGAACAAAGTTTCATTCCTTTGATGAGATAGTTGGAAAGAGAACTGTTAAAGGAAGATTTAAAGAGTTGATGAATGAGATAGGATTTTCTTGGGCAAAAGGGATACAACAGGGAGGGAGAACCGACGCTAAGGTAAGTGCTACAGAAAATATTTTATATGTAAGTAGTAAGTTTGATGGAAATAAAAAAAATTTGCAAGAGAGATTTAATCTTTTATCAGATGAAAGTTTAAAAATAACAATGATAAAAAAAACTTTTCCAAATCTAGCTTTTCCAGAGTTGGTAGATAGAAGAGAGTATATATATGAATATCCTAAAAAAAGAGTAAAAAATAGCTTAGAAGCGATCGAAAAGCTTTGTAGAGATTTATCTGGAAGATATGATGTAAGTGAGTTTACTGATAAAAAAGGATTGGAACTAAAAGAACATATAAGAGAGGTAGATATATCTTTTAAGAATGGGAAACTATTTTTTTCTGGAAACTCTTTTATGCCAAAACAGGTAAGAATAATGTCTGGATATATTCTTACTGGAAGAAAGGAAGCATTAGAAGGAAAATATCTTATTTTATCTAAGATAGTCTTAAGTGAGGAGCTAAAAAATAATATTTTTGAAAAAGTAGAAGATGTAAAAATAGCTGGAGTAGAGAGAATAGAGAGCAATAAAGATAGAAATTTGTATATTCTTTATACTTCTAAAGAGAAAAAAGGAGAGCTAATAGGTAAAAATGGAAAAAATATAAAAGCTCTTAAGAAAATTTATGGAAATATAGTGGTAAAAGAGATATGTTAGCAAGAATTAAACAGGGATTTACTTTTATTTTTGGAAAATATAAATCAGAATGGAATATAGAAGTAAAAAAAATATTAACAGATAAAGAGTTTGAAGTTTTTAATCAAATGAGTGAATATGATAAGATACATTCATATAAATTATTACAACTAGTATTAGAAGATAATTTGTTAAAAAATGAAGAAATTTTTAAAAAGTTAGCTCTTTTACATGATTGTGGAAAATATCATGCATCTTTATATAGAAGAATGAAAAAAGTTTTAATAGGAGAAAAAACTTTAGATAAACACAATGAAGATTCATATAAGAAATTAGAGAATATTAATCTTGAATTAGCAGAGTTAGCTAGGGATCATCACTATTATTCTGATGATATCTATATGCAAAGATTTCAAGAGTTAGATGATAAGTAAAAATTAAAATATAGAAAGAGGAGAAAATGAGAGTAAATTTAGATAAATATTTATTAAAAGTAGAAAAACCAGGACAATATTTAGGAAATGAGATTAACAGTATTCATAAAGAGGATTATAAAGTAAGAATGTGTTTATTTTTCCCAGATATATATGAAGTAGGAATGTCTAACTTAGGTATTAGAATACTTTATAGCCTTATGAATAGAGTGGAAGGATTCTCATTAGAAAGAGGATTTGCTCCGATGGAAGATATGGAAAAGCTTATGAGAGAAAATAACATTCCAATGTTTTCATTAGAGAGTAAGACTCCATTAAAAAAGTTTGATGTAGTAGGTTTTTCACTATCATATGAGATGTGCTATCCAAATGTATTAAATGCTCTTGACCTTGCAGGGATACCAGTAAGAAGAGAGGAAAGAGGAGAAGAATATCCACTGATAATGGCTGGTGGAACTTGTATGATGAATCCTATACCTATGGAAAGATTTTTAGATTTTATAGTTATAGGTGATGGGGAAGAGGTAATGGTAGAGATTGCTAAAATCCTAGTAGCTCATAAAGATAAAACTAAGATGGAAAGATTACAACTTATAGAGGGATTAGATGGGGTATATGTGCCAGCTCTTCATAAGGGAAAGAAAAGGATAAAAAGAGCAATAGTTGCAGATTTAAATAATACAGAATATTATGAGGATCAGATAGTACCGTATATAAATATAGTACATGATAGAGCTACTGTAGAAATACAAAGAGGATGTTCGAGAGGTTGTAGATTTTGCCAAGCCGGAATAGTATATAGACCAGTTAGAGAGAGAAGCTTAGAGAAAAATCTAGAATTAATAGAAAAAATGATCAAAAAGACTGGATATGGAGAGGTATCTTTATCTTCATTAAGTAGTAGTGATTATAGTAAGATAGACGAATTGATTAAAGGAGTAAAAAGCAAAAATGCTCATAGAAATCTTGGGGTATCACTTCCATCATTAAGAATGAATACTCACTCTGTTGAGGTAGCTGAAGATATCAGTGGTGGAAAGAGAACAGGATTTACATTTGCACCAGAAGCTGGTTCTCAAAGAATGAGAGATATAATTAATAAGGGAGTAAATGAAGAAGATGTATTAGAAACTGCTGAAGCAGCAGTGAGAGGTGGATGGGAAACATTAAAATTTTACTTTATGATAGGACTTCCATTTGAAACTGATGAAGATGTAAAAGGAATATATGAACTAGCTAAAAAAGTTGTAGATAGATGTAGACCTATAAATAAAAGACTTAATGTAACAGTAAGTGTATCAAACTTTGTACCTAAACCTCATACTCCATTTCAATGGGCAGAGCAGATGGATTTTGCAGAGATGAAAAGAAAACATGCTCTTTTAAGAGAGTTATTTAAAGGACAAAAAAGTTGTAATTTGAGAATACATGATATGAAAAAATCTTATTTAGAAGGATTCTTATCAAGAGGAGATGAGAGAATAGGAGAGCTTGTAGAGTTAGCTTGGAGAGGTGGAGCAAAACTTGATGATTACAAAGATAACTTTAATATCTGGAAGAGAACTATGGAAGAATTAGGTATGGATGAGAATGAGTATTTAAGAGCTAGAGATATGAATGAAGAGTTACCTTGGGATATGGTAGAAATAAGTGTGGATAAAGAGTTTTTAAAAAGAGAATTAAAACAAGCAGAAAATGTAGCTCTAACACCAGAGTGTAGAACTAAATGCTCTAACTGTGGAATGAGAAAGAGATTTCCTAATTGTATGGTAATAGCTAAATAGTTATTGGAGGTAAAAAATGGTAAATTTAGGTAATGATTGGGATGAAGTATTAAAAGGTGAGTTTGATAAAGAATATTATCAAAAATTAAGAAAATTTTTGATTGAAGAATATAAAACAAGAGTTATATATCCAAAAATGGAGAATATTTTTTCAGCATTAAAACTTACAACTTATAGGGATACAAAGGTACTTATATTGGGGCAAGATCCATATCATGGACCTAATCAAGCTCATGGTTTAGCTTTTTCAGTAAATCCTGGAATAAAAACTCCACCATCTTTACTCAATATGTATAAAGAATTAAAAGATGAATTGGGATTATATATTCCAAATAATGGTTATTTAGTACCCTGGGCAGAGCAAGGAGTGTTGCTTCTAAATACGGCTCTAACTGTTAGAGCTGGTGAAGCTAACTCTCATTCAGGTATGGGATGGGAAATTTTTACAGATAATATTATAAAGCATCTAAATGATAGAAAAGAGCCGGTGATTTTTGTATTGTGGGGAAATAATGCCAGAAAGAAAAAATCTTTTATAACAAATAAACAACACTTCGTATTAGAAGGACCACACCCTAGTCCATTATCAGCAAGTAGAGGATTCTTTGGATGTGGACACTTTAAAAAAATAAATGATATATTAAGAAATATTGGAAAGAAAGAGATAAATTGGCAGATAGAAAATATATGAGATAACCTCGAAAATGCAAGACACAAGGATGCCACACTATTTTAATATAATAAAATAAAAAAGCGAGAAAGCGTGGAGGCTGTTATGAAATATTTAGGTATGTATACATTGTTGTTCATATCTACACTAAATATTTTTGGGGATGAAGGATTAAGTAGAGAAGAGGAAAATGTTGTTTTTATTCAATGTTTAACTTTTGAGCAGCAACAAGAAGTTGCAAGAATGAGAGCAGAATTTTTAGAAGGGTTTAATGAGATAAAAAGCCAGTTGGTTTCAATTAGGATAGAAACTCAAAAAGAGATGAGAAAAGAAAGCCCTGATTGGAATGAAATAAGAAAGTTAAATAGAGAGTATTCAAAATTACAAGAAGTATTAAATAAAGGAATAGCAGACTATAAAGATAAAGTACAAAATATTCACATAGAGATTGAAAATTAGAGGAGAGAAAAATGGAAGAACTATTGCTTGGGCTAGATTATGAGATATTACAAAAAGGAAAAACTGAGATAGAATTTAAAGGAATGGAGTACGATTCAAGAAAAATAAAAGATGGAGATATATTTGTAGCATTAGAAGGAGCTATATCTGATGGACATAAGTATATTAAACAAGCAATAGAAAATGGAGCGAAGGGAGTATTAGTATCAAAAAAAGTAGAGCCAGAATTTCCTGTTGAATATATTTTAGTTAAGGACTTGAGAAAAAATTTAGGAAAGATAGCTTCTAATTTTTATGGTTATCCTCAAAAAAAATTAAAGATAATAGGTATTACTGGAACAAATGGAAAAACTACTTCTACTTATCTTTTAGAGTCTATTTTAGGAAAAGAAAAAGTAGCTAGGATAGGAACTGTTGAATATAAAATAGGAGATGAAGTAATAGAAGCCCCTAATACTACTCCTGAATCTTTAGATATAGTAAAGATGTGTAAAAAAGCAGTAGAAAAAGGATTGGAATATTTAGTTATGGAAGTGAGTTCTCATGCTCTTTCATTGGGAAGAGTAGATATGTTAGAATTTGATGTTGCATCATTTACTAATTTAACTTTAGATCACTTAGATTATCATGAGAATATGGATAATTATTTCCAAGCTAAAAGAAAACTTTTTACAATGTTAAAAGATAGCAAAAAAAGTTCTATCAATATAGATGATATTTATGGAGATAGGCTCTATAAAGAGTTTGGTGGATATTCCTATTCTTTAACTAAGTCAGCGGATTTGACAGGAGAGATAGTAGAGTTCCATAGTGATGGTCAATTTGTAAGACTAAATCTTATGGGAGAGATGTTTGAAGAGAAATTAGCTATATTAGGAAGATATAACTTGTATAATGTTTTAGGAGTAATAGGAATAGCACTTCAATTGGGAATAGGAAAAAATATAATTTTAGAGAAATTAAAAGATATAAAAGGGGCACCAGGAAGATTTGAGTTAGTAAACTGTGGACAAGACTATATTGTTGTAGTAGATTATGCACATACTGGAGATGCTCTAGAGAATATTTTAAAAAGTATAAATGAATTGAAAAAAGGTAGAGTAATTACTGTATTTGGTTGTGGTGGAGATAGAGATGCAACTAAAAGACCAATTATGGGGGAAATTGCTCAAAGACTTAGTGATATAGCAATACTTACATCTGATAACCCAAGAACAGAAAAGCCACATTTAATAATTGAAGATGTTAAAAAGGGTATGAACGGAGATCGTTATCTTGTAGAAGAGGATAGAGAGCAGGCTATAATGAAAGCCATAGAGATAGCTCAAAAAAATGATATAATTTTAATTGCTGGAAAAGGACATGAAACTTATCAGATACTTGGAAGAAAGAAAATCCATTTTGATGATAGAGAAATAGCAAGAAGAGAAATAGTAAAAAGAAAGATGAGAGGATAAGGGGGAAAAATGGTAGATAAAGTAAGAGTTGTAAAAGTAGGAGATAAGGTAGAAATTGGAGGAAATAAAAGATTTGCTCTAATAGCTGGACCTTGTGTAATAGAATCAGAAGAATTAGTTATGGAAGTAGCTGGAAAAATAAAAGATATCTGTGATAGACTAGGAATACAATATATTTTTAAAGCTTCTTTTGATAAGGCTAATAGGTCATCTATACACTCTTTTAGAGGACCAGGACTTGAAAAAGGATTAGAAATTTTAAAGAAAGTTAAAGAAAAGTATAATGTGCCTGTAATAACTGATGTACATGAAACTTGGCAATGTAAAAAAGCTGCAGAAGTAGTAGATATTTTACAAATCCCAGCTTTTTTATGTAGACAGACAGATTTACTTTTAGCAGCAGCAGAAACAGGGCTTCCAGTAAATATTAAAAAAGGACAATTTTTAGCTCCTTGGGATATGAAAAATGTTGTAACTAAAATGGAAGAGAGTAATAATCAAAATATACTACTTTGTGAAAGAGGAAGTACTTTTGGATACAACAATATGGTAGTAGATATGAGAAGCTTTATGGAAATGAGAAAATTTGGATATCCAGTAGTATTTGATGTGACTCATGCTGTACAAAGACCAGGGGGGCTAGGAACAGCTACATCTGGGGATAGAGAGTATGTATTCCCACTTATGAGAGCAGGGCTTGCAATAGGTGTAGATGCTATATTTGCTGAGGTACATCCTAATCCAAATGAAGCTAAGTCAGATGGACCAAATATGTTATTCTTAGATGATTTAGAGGAGATATTAAAAGTAGCTATAAAAATAGATGATTTAGTAAAAGAAAGATAGGGGATAGTTATGGAATTTAATGAAGTGGATTATGCAAGAAGTGTATTTGAAGCAGAGATAGAGGAATTAGGAAGAGTAAAGAACTCTTTAGATGGAGATATAACAAAAGTTGTAGAGTTGATATTAGGAATGAAAGGAAAAGTTGTAGTTACAGGTATAGGAAAATCTGGACTTATTGGTAAGAAGATTGCTGCAACATTAGCTTCAACAGGAACAACGGCTATATTTATGAACTCTGCTGAAGGATTACATGGAGATCTTGGAATGATAGCTCCAAATGATGTGGTATTAGCTATATCTAATAGTGGAAATAGTGATGAGATAGTATCTCTTCTTCCATCTATTCAAAAGATAGGAGCTAAACTTGTAGCTATGACAGGAAATAGAAATTCAAAACTAGGAAAAGCAGCTGACTATGTATTAAATATAGGAGTAAGTAGAGAGGGATGTCCACTTAATTTAGCTCCTATGTCATCAGCAACAGCTACTTTAGTTATGGGAGATGCTCTTGCAGCAATACTTATAAAGAGAAGGGATTTTAGACCAGAGAATTTTGCACTATATCATCCAGGTGGAAGTCTAGGAAAAAGACTTCTAATGAGAGTAAGAGATATAATGAAAAAAGGTGATGAAATACCTGTATGTGATAAAGAGAGTCCAATAAAAAATGTAATACTTACTATGACAGATAAAAGTCTTGGTGCTGTATGTGTTATGAATGGTGATTTAATGGTAGGTATTATCACAGAGGGAGATATTAGAAGAGCTTTGACAAAAGAGGGAGAATTCTTTACATTTAAAGCTAAAGATATAATGACAAGAAACTTTACTAGAACAGATTCAAATAGTATGGCAATAGATGCTCTAGAACTTATGGAAAATAGACCTAGTCAAATAACAGTACTTCCTGTAATAGATGATAATAAATTGGTAGGTATGGTAAGAGTACATGATTTACTAAATATAGTAGGAAAATAAATATATAATAAAAGTTGACACAGCAAGTAAATTTTATTATAATATTAATGTAAAAATTAAAAAATTTTAGGAGTGATAAGATATGGTAACAAAAGATACAAATATTTTAGTAGCAGTTCAAAATTATCCAATAATCAGAGAAGTATTTGCAAAATATGGACTTGGTTGTGTAGGATGTATGATAGCAGCTGGAGAAACTTTAGGAGAAGGGATTGCAGCTCACGGATTAGATGCTGATGCTGTAATAGCTGAAATCAATAAAGTAATATCTGAAAATAAATAGTTCTTAATGAAAAAAGGGAGTTTTATAAGACTCCCTTTTAATTTTGTAATTGATAACTACTTAGTTACTTTTATTTTTAAGAAAAAATTTTTTAGTTTAAATTACATTAAAATAACTACTATCCCCAAATCTGCTCAATAAGTCTACCATTTTTATAGATAGTAGTAACATCAACTTCACCATTTTCACGATATTTGACCCACTTACCATCTTTTTTCCAATTTTTGTAGCTACCTTCTTCAAGAATATTTCCATTTTCCCAGAAATATTTCCAAATTCCAGTACCTTTACTTAAATCACTTTGGTGTAGGATAGTTCCATCTTGAGCTAAAGCTTCTATTTTAATAATTTTACCATTTTTATAGTCTACAATAGATTTAATATTTCCATTTTCATAATAAGCCTTTTGCTCTCCTTCAATCTTATCATTTTTATAGTTCTCTTCTAAGATTACCTTACCATCATAAGAGTACCAAGTTTTAGGTCCATTTAATACACCATTTACATATGTTTCAGTATATTCAATGATATCTCCTAAAAATAGGGCAAATTTACCAGTATATGGAGTGGTTTCTTTTCCAGCATAAACTTTTCCATCTGAACTTTTTCTTTTAATTCCTAAATCTTCTATTCTTTCTTTGGAAACTTCTGTTTCAGCTACTTTTTCCTCTAAAACCTCTATTTTCTCAGTAGGTTTTGTATTTTCTTTTACTTCTTCTTTTATAGTTTCATTTTGAGCAACAATGTTTTTTTCAAGAGGAGTAACCTCTTTAAACTCTGCACCTAATAGAGCAGTACAAATTGTAATAGACATTATAAACGAAATAACCTTCTTCACTTTTTTCTCCTTTAAAAAAATATAACAAATAAATTATACTATTTTTTTTATAAAATTTTAATAGAGAATTTTAATTTTCTTAATTAAATTCAGGTTTAATTTCAGATACCCAATTTTGAATTTTTTCAGGAGTATAATCTCCTTGATTTCCTTCATCTATTGCAAGTCCTACAAATTTATCATCAATTACTGCTTCTGATTCTTCATAGTGGTATCCTTCAGTTGATGTAAATCCAATCACTTTTCCACCATTATTAATAACTACATCATAAAGAACTTTAATTCCTCCTACAAATGATTCTCCAAATGCATATTGATTTCCAAGTCCTATAAGTCCAACAACTTTTCCTGTAAAATCAATTTTACAAAACTCATCATATACATTTTCCCAGTCAGCTTGTAATTCTCCTACACCATAAGTAGGTGTTACAAGTATGAGATTTTCATATTCAGAAAGACTAGAAATACCATCAGCTACATTATGTACTTCATAGTTATCTTTTCTTAAATAAAATTCTAATTCATCAACAACTCCAGCAGTAGTTCCAGATGTTGTACCATAAAACACTCCAATTTTTTTCATTTTATATTCCTCCTATAAATTACAAATATCTTTAATTACTTCACTAGCTATTATAAGTCCAGCAGTTGATGGAACAAATGAGATACTTCCAACATTTACTTTTTTTTCTCTACTTCCCTCTAAGTTTTCAGGTTTCTTAGGTTCCTCTTTAGAATAAACAACTTTTAATTTTTTTATTCCTCTATTTTTTAACTCTTTTCTTATAACACGAGCTAAAGGGCATACAGAAGTTTTATTTATATCATTAACTTCTAGCATAGTAGGATTTAGTTTATTTCCTGTCCCCATAGATGAGATAATTGGAATATTTTTATCTTTTGCAATGGAGATTAAGTCTAATTTACAAGTAACTAAATCAATAGCATCTACTATATATGAATACTCTTTATCTTTAAAGAAAATATCAATATTATCTTTGGAAAATTTACATGGATATTCATGTACAATTAAATTAGGATTGATATTTAGAAGTCTTTCCTTCATTACAGAAGTTTTTAGCTTTCCAATTGTACTTTGTAGTGCAATTATTTGTCTATTTAGATTAGTTATATCAACAGTATCAAAATCAACTATTGAAATCTCGCCTATTCCAGCTCTTATAAGGGCTTCAGTAGCAAATCCTCCTACTCCACCTACACCAAAAACTATTACATGAGAATTTTTAAGTTTATTTAAATTTTCACTTCCAATTAAAAGTTCAGTTCTTTGAAATATCATAAAATTCATCAACCTCATATTATTTACTAGATAGGTAAATAATACATTTTTTTTTCAAAAAAATCAATAGTTTTATCAAAAAAAATTAATATAAAATATAGCTGACCCATTGACAAACTTTAATTTATATGGTATAATTTTATCTAGATTACGCATGAAATAAGGTCATCAGCAACCCTATTCAGCGATTTGTTAATACTTTTGGAGGTGTTAGAATGTACGCAGTTATCAAAACTGGTGGTAAACAATACAAAGTTACAGAAGGTGACGTATTAAGAGTAGAGAAATTAAATGCTGAAGTTAACGCAACTGTAGAATTAACTGAAGTTCTTTTAGTAGCTAATGGAGAAACTGTAAAAGTTGGAACTCCTGTAGTAGAAGGAGCTAAAGTAGTTGCAGAAGTTGTTGCTCAAGGTAAAGGAGCTAAAGTAGTTAACTTCAAATACAAGCCAAAAACAGGATACCACAGAAAAAAAGGTCACAGACAACTATTTACTGAAATTAAAGTTACTTCAATAAACGCTTAATTGTCTAAATTAGATTGTCAATGACAAGAATAGAAATTTATAGAAAAAAAGGTAGAGTTGTAGGATACAAAGCTACTGGACATTCAGGCTATGCTGAGTATGGTGAAGATATAGTTTGTGCTGCACTTTCTATGGCATTACAATTACCTTTAGGTGGTATGCAAGATGTGCTTAATATTTATCCTAAGTTTGAAATAGACTCTGATGGATACTTAAGTGTAGATATGAGAGGTATGGATAATAAAGGAAAAGAGAAAGAACTAGATACTTTATTAGAGAGCATGGTATTAATGATAAAAAGTTTATCAAAAGATTATCCTAAAAATATAAAGCTTGTTGAGAAGGAGGAAAAATAGATGCAATTTACTTTAAATATACAATTATTTGCACACAAAAAAGGACAAGGTTCTGTTAAAAACGGAAGAGATTCAAATCCTAAATATCTTGGAGTAAAAAAATATGATGGAGAAGTTGTAAAAGCTGGAAACATCATAGTAAGACAAAGAGGAACAGCTTTCCACCCAGGAAACAACATGGGAATGGGTAAAGACCATACTCTATTTGCTCTAATTGATGGATATGTAAAATTTGAAAGATTAGGAAAAGACAAGAAGCAAGTATCTGTATACGCTTCAAAATAGTTGAGTTAATCAGAAAGTATAGAAGCCCCAAATTTTGGGGCTTTTTTTGTGCTAATATATAAAATAGAGTTTAAAAACAGTTAAAATTATAAAGAATAAAAAATGGTTATTACTAATGTAATAACCATCATATAATTATATTTTATTTAGAATAGTTAGGTGCTTCTTTAGTAATTGTAATATCATGAGGATGACTTTCTCTTAATCCGGCACCAGTTATTTTTATGAATTTACCATTAATTTGTAAATCCTCTATTGTAGGAGTTCCACAGTATCCCATACCTGCTCTAATTCCACCACATAATTGGAATACAACATCTTTTAAATTTCCTTTATAAGAGATACGTCCTTCTATTCCTTCTGGAACTAGTTTTTTAGCATCATTTTGGAAGTATCTGTCTTTAGAACCTCTCTTCATAGCTGCTATTGAACCCATTCCAACATAAAGCTTGAATCTCTTTCCTTCTAAAATTATTTCTTCTCCAGGAGCTTCTTTTGTTCCAGCTAGAAGTCCTCCTAACATTACACAATCAGCTCCAGCTGCTAAGGCTTTTACTATATCTCCTGATAGTTTTATTCCACCATCAGCAATTACTCCTATTCCTCTATCTTTACATACTTGATAAACATCATTTACAGCAGTAAGTTGAGGTACTCCAACTCCTGCAACAACTCTTGTAGTACAGATAGAACCAGGGCCTATTCCTACTTTTACAGCATCTACTCCAGCTTCAATTAAGTCTAAAGCAGCTTCTGCAGTAACAATATTTCCACCGATTAAGTTAAGATTAGGGAAAGCAGCTTTAATTTCCTTGATTTTATTGATTACTCCCATAGAGTGTCCATGAGCAGAGTCAACAGTTATAATATCTACTCCAGCTTTTACAAGAGCTGCAACTCTTTCTAAAGTATCAGCTCCTATTCCAACAGCTGCTCCAACTCTCAATGTTCCATGAGAATCTTTGCATGCATTAGGATATTCAGCTAAGTTATCTATATCTTTGATTGTAATTAATCCTTTTAAATATCCATTTTCATCTGTAATAGGTAATTTTTCTATTCTATTTGATAATAATATTTCCTTAGCTTGGTCTAAAGTTGTTCCAACTGGAGCTGTGATAAGATTATCTTTTGTCATCATATCTCCAACTAGTTGTCCCATATCTTTATGATATTTTATATCTCTATTTGTAACTATTCCTATAAGTTTTCCTTCTCCTTCAATTACAGGAAGTCCAGAGATTTTATATCTTCTCATTAAATCTTCAGCTTGTCCTACTGTACAATCAGCAGTAAGAGTAACAGGGTTTCTTATCATTCCACTTTCTATTCTTTTTACTCTATCTACTTCAGCAGCTTGGTCTTCAATACTCATATTTTTATGAATAAATCCGATTCCACCTTGTCTAGCTAGAGCGATAGCTAAATCTGATTCTGTAACTGTATCCATAGCAGCACTAAGTATAGGTATATTTAGTGTAATATCCTTTGTAAGTCTTGTTTTAAGATTTACTTGGTGAGGTAATACTTCTGATTTTGCAGGGATTAATAATACGTCATCAAATGTTATAGCTTCTTTTACTATTTTTCCGTTCATTTGCAACTCCTTTTAAAATATATAATATAGATTAATTTAATTTACGAACTTATTTTATAAATATTTTTTGGATTTCAGATATTATAACACGAAACTCTGGAAAATGTACAGTAAAATTTTAAAAAAATGTGATTTTTAACACGAAGTTTATTTAAAAAATTATTTTCTATAAATATCAATTTTTTGATATGGAATTTCAATATTATTGGCATCAAATTCAGCTTTTACAATTTCAGTAAAATCAAATTTTGCTGTCCAATAATCTTCTTTTTTTACCCATACTCTAAATATAAAATCAAGTGAACTAGCATTTTGAACGTTCATTCTAATATTAATAGGTTTTTCTTTTAAAACTGCTGGATGAGCATTAGCAATTCTATTTAAAATCTCTTTTACTTTTTCAGTTGGTGTATCATAAGAAACAGAAAATACCATATCAAGTCTTCTTTCTGGATTTCTTGAAACATTGGTAATGGCATTGTTAGCTAATTGACTATTAGGAACGATAACTACTTTATTATCAGGGGTAGTTAAGATAGTATAAAGTATTTGTATCTTATCAACTGTTCCTTCAACTCCACTACTTGCTACGATATATTCATCCTTAGTAAAAGGTTTAAAGAAAAGTATTAACATACCTCCAGCTAAGTTTGCTAAGCTTCCTTGTAATGCCAAACCTACAGCTAAACCTGCAGTACCTAGAACAGTTACAAGTGAAGTAGCTTTTACTCCAGCTATTCCTACTATTAAGAAAAATAGGATTACATACATTAGAGTTTTAATCATTGAACTTGTAAAACTTTCTAAAAGAGGATCAACATTTTTCTTCCTTAAAGCCTTTTTATACGCTTTGATTAATACATCTACAAATTTAGGCCAAATAGAGAATAATACAATAACAATTACTCCTCTAATAATAATTGTAGGAAGTAAGTCTAAAACTTTGTCTAAAAATTTTATTATTACTGGGTGCATTTCATTTCTCCTTTTAAATTTTTTTATTTTTTAATATAAACTAGTATTGTTATATTTTTATATTATACTATTTTCTACATTATATATCAATATTTTTTTAGAAAATTTTTCAAAAATATTATATAATATAAATATAAAATATTTGAGGAGGGGATTGTAATGTATACTTGTGATTCATGTAAAAAACATTCATGTAGAAACGGAAATTTAGAAGATGCACCTATAAATTGCCCATGTAGAGAATTAGAAAAAATAGAGGAAATAAAAAAATATTATTTAGAAGAAGAAAATATGAGATTATCTCATAATTCAGCATTAGTAGAAGCAGAAGGATATTGTCAATTAACAAGGATACAGGAGATTATACTTTTTGCTAATAAGTGTAATTTTACAAAATTAGGATTAGCTTTTTGTATAGGCTTAGCAAATGAGGCTGAAATTTTTGCCAATATATTAAGATATCATGGTTTTGAAGTAGATTCTATTGTATGTAAAAATGGAAGCATTTCTAAAAAATTTATAAATATAAATAAAGAGCAGCAAGTTCGTCCTGCTTGTGAATTTGAACCTATGTGTAATCCAATAGGACAGGCTAAATTTTTAAATTCAAGAGGAACACAATTAAATATATTATTAGGACTTTGTGTAGGGCATGATAGTTTATTTATAAAATATTCTGAAGCACCTGTTACTGTTTTTGCTGTAAAAGATAGAGTATTAGGGCATAATCCAATAGCTGCAATTTATACAGCAAATTCATATTATAATAAAAAATTATTTGATAAATAAAGGAGAAAAAATGGAAATAAAAGCTAATTCAACTTGGATTAATAAAAAGAACGGAAGAGAGTATGAAGTGATAAAAGAAGCTATTGATTGCACTAATGAAAGAGATGGATTAATAGTGGTAGTTTATATTTGCAAGGAGGTAGAAGGAAAACTTTTTGTGAGAGAAAAGAAGGAGTTTTTAAATAAATTTTTTCAAAAGTAATAAAATATAAAAGATAAATTTTTAATAAATAAAGCAAAATCAAGGCTTAATACCATATAATTGTAATTATTACAAAATAAAAATAATTTTAATTGACAAATAAATACAAATATGATAATATATTCTCATAAGAATAAAGATAGTTAATTTAAGGAGGTAAAATTATGAGAAGTATTACAAGTTTTGATTTACAATATGCACACAGATTTTATAAGTTTAGAGGAGAAGCTCAATATTTACATGGACATACTGGAGTTTTAACAATAGAAGTAGAAGATTCTATAAATGAAGGTGTAAATATGGTATTCCCTTGTAATGAAATTCAAAAAACAGCTTGGGAAGTATTGAAGAATTTTGACCACTCTCTTATTTTGAGAGAAGATGATCCTCTTTTACCTGCTATTTTAAAAGTTTATGAGGAAACTGGGATAAAAGATGGGACTCCTCAAAACGTTATGAAAGGTCCTGCTTTTAAGACTGACTTAGCAACTGCATATCCTGACGCTCGTTTAGTTGTTACTAAAGAAACTTTAACAGTTGAAGGAATGATTAAAATTGTTTATGACTTATTAAAAGATAAATTAAATATTGCTAAAATAACTTTTACTAGTGGTGTAAATGCAGCTTCTGCAGAGTTTACTACTAAGAATAATATAGACCGTTGTCCTCTTTGTGGAATTTCATTAGATGAAAATGGAGTTTGTCCAAAGTGTGGATATAAGAAAAGATAGTATTTAAAAACTTTTTACTATATACTAAATATAAAAAAATTCCCTCTCTTAAATTCTAAGAGAGGGAGTTTTTAATATAAAAATTATACTGTTACATCTTTTATCCAACGTAGAGTTTTATATCTCCAAAGAGCAAATGTTAACTTGATAACTTCACAAGATTCTGCAAGTCCTATAAGAATAAAAATAGGAACTTTGAAATATGCTCCTATAAAAGCTAATGGAACACCATATAACCAAAGTGGTAAGATATCTAAGTAAAAAGCTACTTTTGTATCTCCACCTGCTCTAAATAATCCAATTAGTATAGCCCAGTTTACCATTTTAAAGAAAACAAAAATTCCATATACTCTTAAAGTTTTTTCAGCAAGAAGAGCTATATCTGGTGATAATTTATACAAAGCTATAATATTTCCTGTAAGAAGTTGTACTAAGATAAAGCTAAAAGTAGCCATACCAAAGGCAATTAAAATAATTTGTTTAGAGTAGGCAATGACTTTATTTTTATCTCCGCTACCAATAGTATGTCCAATAATAACAGAGGCAGCATTAGAAATTCCCATAAATAATATAGCAGAAATAGCAGAAACCACATCAGCTATCTGTACACAAGCAGATTGTACAGTACCAAGTTTTGCATAGGCAACTGATAGAGAGATAATTCCTAATATCCAAAGCATTTCAGTAAATATAACAGGAGAGGATACTTTTATAATCTCCTTTATAAGATTTTTAGGAATATGTAGATATGATTCTAATTTCCCTTTAAGATTGAAGTCTTTTTTATAGATAATAGTCAGTATAATACACATTTCTATAAATCTTGCTAAAATTGTTGCAAGAGCAGCTCCTTTTTCCTCAAGTCTAGGAAATCCTAGATTACCATAGATTAGACAATAGTTAAAAAAAGTATTGGTTGCTACTCCAATAGAAGCTGAAATCATGGGAAACTTAGTGAGTCCCATAGCACGCAAAGAAAATCCCATACTAGAAGATATAGAGTAGAATATATAACAAGGAACTACAACTTTAAGATACGAAGTACCAATTCTTAAAACTTCTGAATCTTTTGAAAAAATTCCTATAATAAAATCAGCCTTAAAAAAAGCTACAAGAGCAAATAACATAGATACTGCAAAAGCTGCTCTTACCATAAGTCCTAATATTTTTCTAATAAGTTCAAAATTTCTTTTTCCATAGTATTGAGCTATAAATACTCCCATACCACTACATATTCCAAAGATAATCAAATCTAAAATCCGATAGACACTATTGGCAAAACCAACAGAAGCTATATAGTCAGTACCAAGTCTTCCTATCATAAGATTATCAATAAAATTTAAAGATGAAGATACAAGTTGTTGTATCATCAATGGAATACCAATAACTAAGAATTTTTTGTAAAACTCTTTTAAATCAATTTTTTCATTAAGTAAATTACTCATAATAACAACCTCCCCAGCATTACCTATATTTTACCAATGAAGTTAAAAAAAGACAATGAAAAATTCTCAAAAAACTATTGACAGTTAAGATTAAATGATTTAAGATATTAATGTAAAAGAATAGCACTCGTTATATAAGAGTGCTAATAAAATGGAGGGATATAGATGAAAATAAGACCTATCGGAGAGAGAGTTTTAGTGAAACCAGTTAAAGTAGAAGAGAAGACAGCAAGTGGAATTATTCTTCCAGGAGCAGGGGATAAAGAAAGACCTAATATGGCTGAAGTAATAGCTATTGGAAAGGGAGAAAAATTAGAAGATATAAAAGTTGGAGAAAAAGTAGTATATTCTAAATTTTCTGGTACTGAGATAAAAGATGGAGATGAAAAATATTTAGTATTAAATATAGAGGATATTTTAGCAGTTGTTGAGTAATTATTGGAGGTAATCAAAAATGGCAAAAATTTTAAAATTTGATGAGGAAGCTAGAAAAAAACTTGAAATAGGAGTAAATACTTTAGCAGATGCAGTAAAGGTAACATTAGGACCTAGAGGAAGAAATGTTGTATTAGAAAAAAGTTATGGTTCACCACTTATCACAAATGATGGTGTATCTATTGCAAAAGAGATAGAGTTAGAAGATCCATTTGAAAATATGGGAGCTCAACTTATAAAAGAGGTAGCTACAAAGGCTAATGACGTAGCAGGAGATGGAACTACTACTGCTACAATACTTGCTCAAGCTATTGTAAAAGAAGGATTAAAAATGGTAAGTGCTGGAGCTAATCCTATGTTTATCAAAAAAGGTATAGAAAAAGCAACTAAAGAGGTAATTAATCATCTTAAAGCTAGAGCTAAAAAAATAGAGTCAAATGAAGAGATAGCTCAAGTTGCTTCAATTTCTGCAGGAGATGAAGAGATAGGAAAACTTATAGCTCAAGCTATGGAAAAAGTTGGAGAAACAGGGGTAATTACTGTTGAAGAAGCAAAATCTTTAGAAACTACTTTAGAAGTAGTAGAGGGAATGCAATTTGATAAAGGATATGTATCTCCATATATGGTAACAGATTCTGAAAGAATGGTAGCTGAATTAGATAATCCATTTATTCTAATAACTGATAAGAAGATTTCAAATATGAAAGATATTTTACCTATATTAGAGCAAACAGTACAAACTTCAAGACCTATGTTAATTGTAGCTGATGAGTTAGAAGGAGAAGCACTAACTACATTAGTAATAAATAAATTGAGAGGAACTTTAAATGTTGTAGCTGTAAAAGCTCCAGCTTTTGGAGATAGAAGAAAAGCTATGTTAGAAGATATAGCTATTCTTACAGGTGGAGAGGTAATCTCAGAAGAGAAAGGTATGAGATTAGAAGAAACATCAATTCCACAACTTGGAAGTGCTAAAAAAGTAAAAGTTACTAAAGATGCTACTATCATAGTAGATGGAATGGGAGAAGCTGAAATTATAAAAGCAAGAGTAACTGCTATTAAAAATCAAATAGCTGAAACAACTTCTGATTATGATAAAGAAAAATTACAAGAAAGACTTGCTAAACTTTCTGGTGGAGTTGCAGTAATAAAAGTTGGAGCTGCTACTGAAACAGAGATGAAAGATAAAAAACTTAGAATAGAAGATGCTCTAAATGCTACAAGAGCAGGGGTAGAAGAGGGAATAGTTTCTGGTGGAGGAACTATACTTGTAGAGATTGCTAAGGATATGGATAGCTTTAAACTTGAAGGAGAAGAGGGAATAGGAGTAGAGATAGTTAAAAAAGCTCTTACAGCTCCACTTAGACAAATAGCTGAAAATGCTGGAGTAGATGGTGCAGTAGTACTTGAAAAAGTGAAAGATATGCCAGAAGGATATGGATTTAATGCTGCTTCTGAAAAATATGTAAATATGATAGAAGAAGGAATACTAGATCCTGTAAAAGTAACTAGATCAGCTATTCAAAATGCAGCATCTGTTTCTGCTTTAATTCTAACTACAGAGGTTTTAGTAGCTAGCAAAAAAGAACCAAAACAACCAGAGATGAATCCTGGTATGATGCCTGGAATGATGTAATAATAATAAAAAAACTGTCGTACTTTTCGACAGTTTTTTTATGTACTGTTTTAAATAAAAAAATACTATAAAAAATCAAAAAATCAAAATAATTTGACAATTATTTTAAAATATTGTATATTATATAATAGATAGAATATTAGCTGGGAGACATGGAGAAGCTATTAACTAAGGGGTTAATTGTAACTTATGTTTTCCAGTTTTTTTATTGAATTTTTTAATTAAAAGGAGGAAGATTATGAGTAAAATTTTTGCACATAGAGGCTATAGTGGAAATTATCCAGAAAATACAATGTTAGCTTTTAAGAAAGCTATAGAGTGTAATGTAGATGGAATTGAGTTAGATGTTCAGCTTACAAGAGATGGAGAGGTAGTAATTATTCATGATGAAACTATTGATAGGACAACTAATGGAAAAGGTTATGTTGTAGATTATAGTTATAAAGAATTAGAGAAATTTGATGCTTCATTTAAGTTTGAAAATGTAGGCTTTAATAAAATTCCTACTCTTAAAGAGTATTTTGAATTAGTAAAAGATTTAAAAATAGTAACAAATATCGAATTGAAAACAGGAATAAATGAGTATTTAGGAATAGAGAAAAAGGTTTGGGAACTAATAAAAGAATATAAATTAGAGGATAGAGTTATTATATCTAGCTTTAATCATTTCTCTGTTATGAGAATGAAAAAAATTGCTCCTCAATTAAAATATGGATTTTTATCAGAAGATTGGATAATAGATGCTGGAAAATATACTTATTCTCATGGAGTTCAATGTTATCATCCAAGACACAATAATTTGATACCTGAGGTTATTGATGAGTTAAAAAAATATAATCTTGAAATTAATACTTGGACAGTAAACGAAGAAGAAGATATGAGATATTTGTATTCAAAAGGAATAGATATAATTATTACTAATTATCCAGAGCTAGCTAAAAAGATAAAATAATAAAAAGAGTGGGAGGAAAATTATGATAGAAAATTTAGAAAAAGTACTTGTAATTATAAATGCTTGGTTATGGGGTAAATGGTTAGTTTTTGTATTATTGGGGTTAGGAATTTTATATACAGTAACTAATGGTTTTATTCAGGTAAGATATTTTAAATTTATTATTAAGAAAACGTTGATTGATTCTTTTAAGGCTAGAAATGAAGATAAAGGTGAGGGATCAATTTCCTCTTTTAAAGCTATGATGGTAACATTAGCTGGAAATGTAGGTGGAGGAAATGTTGTGGGGATTGCTACTGCTATTGCTGCTGGAGGAATGGGAGCCGTATTCTGGATGTGGTTTGCTGCTTGTTTTGGAATGGCTTTAAAATATGGAGAGATTGTACTTTCACAATTGTATAGAGGAAAGGATTCACAAGGAAATCTTTTGAGTGGACCTATGTATTACATTAGAGATGGACTTAAAGCTCCTTGGTTAGGGATAGTTATTGCGGTTCTTATGTGTACTAAGATGATGGGAGCTAATCTAGTTCAATCTAATACTATTTCAGGTATTCTATACTCTAACTATAATATACCTACTTGGATTACAGGTATAGCATTAATTTGTTTCTTAATGGCAATAACTTTAGGTGGTTTAAAAAGAGTTGCTAATATAGCTACATCACTTGTTCCAATGATGTCAGTATTTTATATTGTAGTAGGGATTTTAGTTATTATTTTAAATATTCAACATGTTCCAGCAATATTTGGTCAAATATTTTCAGAAGCTTTCTCTCTAAAAGCAGTAGCTGGAGGAACTGGAGGATATGTTATGACTAGAGCCCTTCAATTTGGAATAACTCGTGGAATGTATTCTAATGAAGCAGGGGAAGGAACAGCTCCCTTTGCACATGGTTCAGCTATTGTAGAACACCCTTGTGAAGAAGGAATTGCAGGAGTTACAGAGGTATTTGTTGATACAATTATTATCTGTACTATAACAGCTCTAGTTGTTGGAGTAACAGGAATGTATCAAAGTGGACATAGTGCTACAGTAATGGCTATTGAAGCTTTTGGAACTGTATGGTTTCCGCTAAAACATGTAGCTACTTTTGCTCTTTTAATTTTCTGCTTTACAACTTTAATGGGACAGTGGTTTAATGCTGCTAAAAGTTTTACATATGCTTTTGGACCTAAAGTTACTGATAAAGTAAAGTATGTATTTCCATTTTTATGTATTGTAGGGGCAATTACAAAGATAGATTTAGTTTGGACAATTCAAGATTTAGCAATGGGATTAGTTATTATTCCAAACTTAATAGCATTAATAGTATTATTCCCAGAAGTCAGAAAACAAACTAAAGATTATTTCTCAAATTCTAAGTTTTATCCAGGAAAGGATAAATAAAAATTAAGTAAAAAGTAGCAAATGTTGAGCAACTTTGCTACTTTATTTTTGAAGGGAGTTTTTATGAGTAGTTTTACAAATACACTTACAATATATGAGATTATTTTAAGAATTTTTATGGCAATAGTTATTGGAGGAATAATCGGTTATGAAAGAGGACACCATAATAGACCAGCAGGCTTTAGAACTCATATATTAGTCTGTCTTGGTGCAACAATAGTATCTATGATTCAAGATCAACTAAGAATAAATTTACATAATTATGCATTAGCATTTCCAGCAGCTTCACAAGTATTGAAAACTGATTTAGGTCGCATAGGGGCCCAAGTAGTTAGTGGTATAGGTTTTTTAGGGGCTGGGACAATAATGAGGGATAAAGGAATTATTGGGGGATTAACTACAGCAGCTTCTATTTGGGCTACAGGTTGTTTAGGATTAAGTATAGGTTGGGGATTTTATTATCTAGCTGTACCTTCAGGAATAGCAATAATAATTGTTCTTGTAACTTTAAAAAAATTAGAACGTTATTGGATAGAGAATAAACATATAGGAAAATTGATAGTACATTTTAATAAAGATATAGATTTTTCAGAAGTTTTGATGAAAAATTATAATTTTTTTAAAGAAAATAATATAAGAATAAAAAATGTTGAAAAAAACTTAGAAGAACATAAAATAGAATATACATTAATTATGGGAAAACAGATAGATATTTTAGATGTGATGTCAGAACTTTCAACATGTAATCATATTTCTCAAGTACAAATTCCATAAATATTTATACTAATTAACTTTTTTTATTTTGATTATAATGTTATAATTAATTATTAAAAATAGTAAATTTTAGGAGAAAGTTATGTACAATATAAAAGAAATTTTGGAAAGAAATCCAATTATTCCTGCATTAAAAAATGACACATATTTAGAAGATGCAATAAAAAGTAGTAGTGAAATAGTTTTTGTAATAATGGCAAATATTCTAAAGCTGAAAGAGATAGTTAATAGATTAAAGATGGCAGGAAAAATAGTATATGTTCATGTAGATATGGTAGATGGACTTTCAAGTTCAAATAATGGAGCAGAATACCTTATAAAAGAGATTAAGCCTGATGGAATTATAACAACGAAGCATAATATTGTATCTTTTGCTAATAAGAATGGAATAAAAGTAATACAAAGATTTTTTGTTTTAGACTCATTCTCGTTGAATAATACAATAATAAATATAAAAGAAAATAAACCAACTGCAATAGAGATATTACCAGGTTTAATGCCTAAAATTATAAAAAAGATAAATAAAGCAGTTAAAGTTCCAATAATAACAGGTGGATTGATAGAAGATAAGGAAGATATAATCAATGCTTTAGGAAGTGGTGCTATGGGAATTTCTACCACAAAAAAAGAATTATGGGATGTATGATAAAGTGACTAAAGAAATTAAAAATAAACAAAAAAATAAAAAACAGTTGACGAGTTGCTGAAAAAATAGTAGAATAAATCATGTGAATAATTGGCTTAGTGTTATGGAGAAGCTTGAAAAAATACTGAGGGGTTCAGTGTTTTTTTCAAGCTTTTTTATATAAAAAATAAATAGGAGGACTTCATATGGAACCAAGTTCAATGTATTTAGCAGAGTTTTTGGGAACAACTTTTCTTTTACTTTTAGGAAATGGTATTAATATGACCCTAAGCTTAAATAAAAGCTATGGAAAGGGTGGAGGCTGGATGGTAACTTGTTTTGGCTGGGGAATATCAGTAACAATGGCTGCTTATTTAACTGGTTGGGTAAGTGGAGCACATTTAAATCCAGCATTAACAATAGCATTAGCTTTTGATGGAACATTATCTTGGAAATTAGTACCAGGTTATATTCTAGCTCAAATATTAGGAGGAATATTAGGAGCAACTTTGGCATATTTAACTTATAAAAATCTGTTAGATGAAGAACCAAGTAAAGGAACTAAATTAGGAGTTTTTGCAACAGGACCAGCTATTGATAATAAGCCTTGGAATATTGTAACGGAGATGATCGGAACTGCTATTTTAGTTATTGGAATATTAGCAATTGGTTATGGGAAAAATATGGTTGATCCAGGAATAAAACCATTTTTGGTGGGAATGCTTATTTGTGTAATTGGTATGGCTACTGGAGGAGCAACAGGTTTCGCTATTAATCCTGCAAGAGATTTAGGACCAAGAATAGCTCATGCATTATTACCTATAAAAGGAAAAGGAGATTCAAATTGGAGTTATGCTTGGGTACCTATAGTAGGTCCTATTATAGGTGCATTGATAGGAATAGGTTTATTTAATATATTTTCAACAACTTGTACAACTTGTTTAGGATAAAGAATACAGATAAAAATATTGGAGGTTTTAGCAATGGATAAAAAATATATAATAGCATTAGACCAAGGAACTACAAGTTCAAGAGCAATTGTTTTTGATAGTGAACAACAAATAGTTGGAGTAGCTCAAAAAGAGTTTACACAGATATATCCTAAAGAAGGATGGGTTGAACATGATGCAATGGAAATATGGTCAAGTCAAAGTGGAGTATTAGCAGAAGTAATTGCTAGAACAGGGATATCTCAACATGATATTATAGGTATAGGAATAACAAATCAAAGAGAAACTACTATTGTATGGGATAAAAATACAGGAAAGCCAGTATATAATGCTATAGTTTGGCAATGTAGAAGAACAGCTAAAATATGTGATGAATTAAAGAAAATAAAAGGATTGGAGGAATATGTAAAAGAGAATACAGGACTTTTAATAGATGCTTATTTCTCTGGAACAAAAATAAAATGGATTCTAGATAATGTAGAAGGAGCTAAAGAGAAAGCAGAAAAAGGAGAGCTTTTATTTGGAACTGTTGATACTTGGTTGATATGGAAACTGACAAATGGAAAAGTTCATGCTACAGATTATACAAATGCTTCAAGAACAATGATTTATAATATAAAAAAATTGGAATGGGATGAAAAGTTATTAAAAGTACTAGGAATACCTAAATCGATGTTACCAAAAGTAAAAGATAGCAGTGGAACATTTGGATATGCTAACTTAGGAGGAAAAGGTGGACATAGAGTTCCAATCGCTGGAGTAGCAGGAGACCAACAAGCAGCATTATTTGGACAAGCATGTTTTAAAGAGGGAGATTCTAAAAATACATATGGAACAGGATGCTTCCTACTAATGAATACAGGGGAAAAGATGGTAAGAAGCAAAAATGGTCTTGTAACAACAATAGCAATAGGACTTAATGGAAAAGTTGAATATGCATTAGAGGGAAGTATATTTATAGGTGGAGCTAGTGTTCAATGGTTAAGAGATGAGTTGAAGTTGGTAGGAGAAGCTAGAGATACAGAATATTTTGCTAGAAAAGTAAAAGACAATGGTGGAGTATATGTTGTACCAGCTTTTGTAGGCTTAGGAGCACCATACTGGGATATGTATGCTAGAGGTGCTATCTTAGGACTTACTCGTGGAGCAAATAAAAATCATATTATAAGAGCAACATTGGAATCAATAGCTTATCAAACTAGAGATGTATTAGAAGCTATGCAAGAAGATTCAGGAATAAAATTAGCAAGCCTTAAAGTTGATGGAGGAGCAGCAGCCAATAATTTTTTAATGGAATTCCAAGCAGATATCTTAGGAACAAATGTTAGAAGACCTGAAACTCTTGAAACAACTGCTTTAGGAGCTGCATATTTAGCAGGATTAGCAGTTGGATTTTGGGAAACTAAAGATGAGATTAGTTCACAATGGAAATTAGAGAAAGAGTTTACTCCAAATATGGCTGAAGATGAGAGAGTAAAAAAATATTCTGGTTGGAAAAAAGCTGTAAAAAGGGCTATGGAGTGGGAAAAAGAGGATTAAACTTCTTGACAAAATGACTGAAAAGTAGGATAATATTACTGTAAAAGAATAAATGACTGGAGAAATGGAGAGTCAGCAGTAGACAGAGGGAATCTGTCTGTTTGCTGACTTTTTTTATTGGAAAAATTAAGGAGGAAGGTATGTTAGATGTTATTGTAATTGGAGCAGGGATAATGGGAGCTGCTACAGCTTACGAATTAGCAAAATATGATTTAAAAGTAAAAGTATTGGAGAAAGAGCATGATATTTCTAATGGAACAAGTAAAGCTAACTCTGGAATAGTACATGCTGGATATGATGCACCAGAGGGAACTTTAATGGCAAAGTACAATGCATTAGGAAATGCTATGTATGAAGATTTATGTAAAGAGATAGATGCTCCATTTAAAAGAACAGGTTCATTAGTTTTAGCATTTTCAGAAGAGGAAAGAGCACATCTAACTTTACTATATAATAGAGGATTAAAAAATGGGATTCCTAATATGAGAATTATAGAAAAAGAAGAAGTGTTTGCAATGGAGCCAAATGTAAGTAAAGAGGTTGTAGCAGCATTATATGCTCCAACAGCTGGGGTAACAGGACCTTGGGAAGTAACTATAAAAATGTTGGAAAATGCAGCATTGAATGGAGTAGAAATAATAACTGATGCTAAGGTTGAAAAGATAGAAAAATTAGAAAATGGATATAAAGTGATACTTGCAAATGGAGAAGAATTAGAAACTAGAGCTTTAGTAAATGCTGCTGGGGTGTTTGCTGATGAGATAAATAACATGGTAAGTGAAAGAAAGTTTAAAATTACTCCAAGAGCTGGAGAATACTTTTTATTAGATAAAGTACAAGGGAACCTAGTAAGTAGTGTGATTTTCCAATGTCCTACAAAAGTTGGGAAAGGAGTTTTAGTAGCACCAACAGCGCATGGAAACTTAATAGTAGGACCAACAGCTGAAAAGGTAGAGGATAAAGAGTATGTAGGAAACACTCTAAGTGGATTAGATAAAATTAGAGCAACTGCAACTAAAAGTGTAAAAGATATAAACTTTAGAGATAATATTAAAAACTTTAGTGGGCTTAGAGCAGAAGCAGATATAGATGATTTTATTATAGGAGAAGCAGAAGATGCGCCTTATTTCTTTAATATAGCAGGGACAAAATCTCCTGGACTTACATCAGCACCAGCTATTGGAGTAGATGTAGTTAAGATGATAGTGGAAAGATTAGGAGATGTAAAGAAAAAAGAGGAGCACAAGAAAAATAGACCACAAATTCATTTTATGGAACTTTCTAATGAAGAGAAAGCAGAGGTAATTAAAAAAGACCCAAGATATGGAAGAATAATTTGTAGATGTGAAAATATCACCGAAGGAGAGATAGTTGATGTAATTCATAGAATGGTAGGAGCTAAGACAGTAGATGGTATTAAAAAGAGATGCAGACCTGGAATGGGAAGATGTCAAGGTGGATTCTGTGGACCAAGAGTACAAGAGATTTTAGCAAGAGAATTAAATCAAAAATTAGAAGATATAGTATTAGATAAAGTAGGGTCATATATCCTTACTGGAGAAACTAAAAAACAGGAGGAACTATAAGATGAGATACGATTTAGTGGTTATTGGTGGAGGACCTGGAGGTCTTGCAGCAGCAATAGAAGCTAGAAATAATGGAGTAGAAAATATTTTAGTAATAGAGAGAGACAAAGAGCTTGGAGGAATATTACAACAGTGTATCCACAATGGGTTTGGATTACACGAATTCAAAGAGGAGCTTACTGGACCAGAGTATGCAGAAAGATTTATTAAAAAACTTAAAGAGAAGAATATAGAGTATAAATTAGATACTATGGTATTAGAAGTAACTCCTGAAAAAATAGTTCATGCTATCAATACAGTAGATGGATACATGATGATAGAAGCTAAAGCAATAGTTTTAGCTATGGGATGTAGAGAGAGAACAAGAGGAGCTATATCTATTCCAGGAGAGAGACCAGCAGGAGTATTTACAGCTGGAACAGCTCAAAGATTTATAAATATGGAAGGATATATGGTAGGTAAAAAAGTTCTTATCTTAGGTTCTGGAGATATTGGACTTATTATGGCTAGAAGAATGACATTAGAGGGAGCAGAGGTACAAGCAGTTGTAGAACTTATGCCATTCTCTGGAGGATTAGCTAGAAATATAGCTCAATGTTTAAATGATTATAATATTCCATTATATTTAAGTCATACAGTAGTAGATATAAAAGGAAAAGAGAGAGTAGAGGGAGTTACAATAGCTAAGGTAGATGAAAATAGAAGACCTATTCCTGGTACAGAGATAGAGTATGAGTGTGATACATTACTTTTATCAGTGGGACTTATTCCAGAAAATGATATTTCAAGAAAAACAGGAATCGTAATAGATAGAAGAACTTCTGGACCAGTTGTAAATGAGATGATGGAAACAAGTATTCCTGGAATATTTGCTTGTGGAAATGTAGTTCATGTACATGACTTAGTTGACTTTGTAAGTGCTGAAGCTAGAAAAGCAGGAAAAGCAGCTGCTAAATTTGTAAAAGATGAAGTACAAAATGGAGAGTATATAGAGCTTAAAAATGGGTTTGGAGTGACTTACACTGTTCCTCAAAAATATAGAGTTGAAAATATAGAAAACTTTTTAGAAATTTCTATGAGAGTAAATAACATATATAAAAATATGAGATTACAAGTAAAAGATGGAGATACAGTATTAGTAAATATGAAGAAGGCTCATCTAGCTCCTGGAGAGATGGAAAAAGTAGTAGTTCCTAAGAAACTATTAGAAAGTGTAAAAGGTAATGAGCTAGTAGTTTGTTTAGTGCCAGAGGAGGAAAAATAATGATAAAAGAGATGGTATGTATAGTATGTCCTATGGGATGTCACTTAACAATAGATACAGATACTTTAGATGTAAAGGGAAATACTTGTCCAAGAGGAGCAATTTATGCTAAGGAGGAGTTAACTGCTCCTAAAAGAGTAATTACTTCAACAGTAAGAGTAGTAGGAGGAATCCACAATAGATTACCAGTAAAAACTAGTACAAGTATTCCAAAAGAATTAAATTTTGAATGTATGAAGTTGTTAAATAACATAGAAGTAAAAGCACCAGTAAAACATGGAGATATAATAATAAAAAATGTTTTAGGAACTGGAGCAGATATTATAGCTTGTAGAGATATGTAGAGATAGTTTATAAAAACTCAAGAATAGAAAAATTGTTCTTGAGTTTTTTTATTAAAATAAATTTATTAAAATTTTATAACTTAAATTAAATGTATAGTTTTGAAAATAAAGATTGACAAAACAGCTATTTAAAGGTAATAATAAATGTAGAGAGAATTTTATTTAAAGATAGGGGGAAACAAATTGGATAATTTAATAATTACAGTAGGGACAAGTTTAATAGAAAACTATATTGAACACAATCCGGAAAAGGAAAATATAACTAAAGATGATATTTTAAGCTACTATGAAAAAGAGAGTATGGTAGACCTTAGAGATAAGAGATTTGGATCAGAGATTATTGCAGTAGAAAATTTAAGAGAGAAAGATATTTTTTCAGGAAGACATCTATTTATGATAACACATGATACTGTAAATGGAAGATTAGCTGGAGAGGTATTAGAGGAATTTTTCTTAAGCAAAGGAATAGTAAGAAGAGTTACTAGAAAAGCTGTTGAAAAAATGAATAAAAGAAATCCTGATGAGTTTAGAACAAAAGGATTAAGAAATCTAGTAGAAGAAGTTGGAGATATAGTAGAACAAGTTGGAAATAAATATAATATAGCTGTATGTACAGTTGGAGGTTATACAGCAGAGATATTTATGGTAAGTCTTATGGCTCAAATTCTTGGAATTAAATCATATTTTATGTTTAGAGAGTTTGAAGATGTTACTGAGATACCACCTTTACCTATAAAGATAGACTATAACTACTATTTAGAAAATAAAGAGTTTTTCAATACTATTTCAAATAATGAGAGATTAGAAAAAGAAAAAGTTGAAAAATATTTAAATGAAAACTTAGAGTTATCTTACTTCTTAGAAGAGGTAAAAGATGGAGAAAAAACTTATGTAGAATTATCTGCAATGGGAGATTTTTACTTAAAGACTGTTAAAAATTGTAAATATTTACCAAGAAGAACTACTAATATTCCTGTAAGTGAAAAAGAGATACCATCTTCAACAATAACAGAGAGACCACAAGAGTTAGATGATATGTTAAGTCTGTTAAAAGGTTCTCCATATGTAAATAAATTAAAAGTTGTATTCCATAACCCAAATAGAAAATTAAAAGTTTCTAAATTTTTTATTTTAGATAGTGATGATTTTGAGAGTACATTAGCTCTTGAAATGAAAACTTCTATGGGAGGATTTAGAGTAGATATATACACTGTAGCTGATACTAAGAAAGAGTATGAAGCTCTAATGGTATACTTCAATGAAAACTTCCTATAATAGATAAAATAATTATATAAAAGATATAAGAGGCTGTTGCAAATTCTTAAATTGCAACAGCTCCATTATTTTTTGATTAGTTTAGAAATTTTTCTGCTATAATAGTGATGGAAAGGAGCAGATAAAATGTATAAAAGAAGATTTTATATAATTATACTTATATTTTTCATATGGTATTTAGGTTCAATTTTTAAATTATGGAATAGTTTTATAATTCCATCTCCTGAAAAGGTAATAAAAAGTTTTTTTATTTTATCAAAAAATGGAAAATTACTAAATAGCGTAGCTATAAGTTTAAGAAGAGTTATAATAGGTTTTGGAATATCTATATTTTTTGCTCTTCCTCTTGGAATAGTATTTGGTATAAAGCCTAAATTATATGAGTATTTTAAAAATCTGTTGGAATTTATGAGGCATGTTCCCCCATTAGCCCTAGTTCCAATGATAATACTCTGGTTTGGAATAGGAGAGTTATCAAAAATAGTGATAATAATATTAGCTAGTTTTTTTCCAATATTTTTAAATTCACTAAAAGGGATAGTAAGTTGTGATGAGAAATATATAGAGGTTGGGAAAGTTTTTAATTTAACTCATATGGAAATATTTAAAAAGATAATATTACCAAGTGCTATTCCAGATATACTTCTAGGATTAAAGTTGGGGCTTGGTTATAGTTGGAGAGCAATAATAGCAGCGGAACTTATAGCTTCATCTTCAGGGATAGGATATCTAATTTTAGATGCCCAACAAATATCTAGGTCAGATATAGTAGTTGTTGGTATATTATCCATAGGATTTTTAGGAATGATTACAGATTACATATTTTCTATTTTTATTGATAAATATTTAAAAAAAAGAAAAGGAAGTTTGTATGAGAGGGTTATATAGAGTAAAAAACTTAACTAAAATCTATGAAAAAAAAGAGGTTTTTAAAAATTTAGATTTAGAGATAAAAAATGATGAAATAACAGTTATCTTGGGAAAAAGTGGCTGTGGGAAAACTACTTTAATGAGGATATTATCTAAATTAGATGAAGATATTCAAGGGGAAGTGAAATTTTATGATGAAAATAATTTAGAAGCTCAAGGAAAATATGGGGTAGTTTTTCAAGAGAGTAGATTATTGCCTTGGCTTACTGTAGAGGAGAATATAACTATTCACGGGAGAAAAGAGAATGTAGATAAATATTTAGAGATGATAGGGTTGGGGGAGTATAGGAAAAGTTATCCTCAAGAACTATCTGGAGGAATGGCTCAAAGAGTAGCATTAGCTAGAGCTTTAAGTTATGAGCCAGATACACTGTTTATGGATGAGCCTTTTTCAGCTTTAGATTATTTTACTAGGAGGCAATTACAAAAAGAGTTGTTAAAAATCTATGAAAAAACTAAGATAGGAATAATTTTTGTAACACATAATTTAGATGAAGCACTAGCACTAGCTCATAGAGTTTTAGTTATAAAAGAGGGAAAAATATTAGAATTTAGAATAGATAAAAATTATCCAAGAGAGATAGAAGATATGGAATTATTAAAATTAAAAGGTAAAATAATAGATTTAATAGAAAATTAAGGAGGGATAAATATGTTAAAAAAGATAATGGCTTTAATGAGTATGGTTTTAGTGTTATTGTTAGGTGCATGTGGAAAGGAGAAAAAAGTTGAAAACATAAATTTGACTTATGTTAAATCTCCATTAAATATTCCATCTATATTAGAAAAAAACTTAAAAATGTTTGATAAAGAGTTTGAAAAAGATGGAATAAAGATAAATTTTTATGAATTGACAACAGGACCAGAACAAACTAATGCTCTAGCAGCTGGAGAGTTAGATTTTTTACATGCACTAGGTGGAACTTCTGCTATAATAGCAGCTTCTAATGGAGTAGATTTAAAAATTACCAATGTATATAGTAGATCACCAAAGGGATTTATGATTCTTTCAAAAAAAGATGAAATAAATACTCCTGAGTCATTGAAAGGGAAAAAAATTGGAGGACCAAAAGGAACAATACTTCATCAAGTGTTAGTAGGATATTTAGGGAAAGGAAATCTTAAAGAGGAAGATGTAGAATTTATAAATATGGGACTTCCTGATGCTTTAGCAGCTATGGAAAGTGGACGTATAGATGCAGCTCTACTTGCTGGACCTGTAGCTTTAAAAGCTATAAAAAATGGTGCTAAGGTAGTAAGTAATGGGGAAGGATTGACACAAGGACTAGTAGTTACAGCTGTAAGTGGGAAATTTTTAAAAGAGAATCCAGAGTTAGTTAAGAGATTTTTAAAAGTTAATGAAGAGGCAGTAAAATATATTGATGAAAATTTTGAAAATACTTTAAAAATAACAGCTGAAGATGTAGGACTAACAAAGGACGAGGTACTAGAGTTATACCCACTATATGATTTTAATCCAGAGATAAGAGAGGTAGATATTCAAGATTTAATAGAGACACAAGAGTTTTTAATAAAAAATGGTATGCAAGAGAATAGAATAGATATAAATAGTATTATAGCTAAATAATATTTTTAGATATAAGATTTATTAACAAGGAGATTGAGGATTGAAAATAAAAAAAGAATTTAAAACGGAAATTTTAGTTGTAGGAACTGGGATAGCAGGGCTTATAGCAACAGAGAGAGCTCTAAAAAAGAGAAAAAGAGTTTGTCTTGTGACAAATAAAAAATTATGTGGAGGAGCTAGTTATTTTCCATTAAAAGGAACATTGGGAATACAAGTTACAAAAGATAAAGATGATTATGAAAGATATTATGAAGATATAGTAAAAATGGGAAATGGAATGGAAAATCCTGAGTTGATAAAAACTTATATCTCAAATATAAAAAATAGTTTATATCTATTAAATAAGATTGGATTTGAACCTTGGCTTCGTAAAGATTCTAGACCTGCATGTTTTGCAAAATATTCAAGAGATATCTATCTCATAAATAATTGGAAAAAAGCTAAGGAAAGATGTAAAAGAAAATTAAAAAATCACAGAGGATTAAATATTTTAGAAAATAGTACTTTGGTTAGAATAGTTACTAAAGATAAAAGAGTAGTTGGAGCTATATTTCAATGTAAGCAAAATTTTATCTTTGTAAAGTCTAAAGTAATTATACTAGCAACTGGTGGAGTAGCTAGTAATTATAAAGATAGTCTTTATCCAGAAGGAATAAATGGAATTGGACATATTGCTGCCTTAGATGCTGGGGCTATAGCTCAAAATATGGAGTTTATGCAATTTATACCAGCTTTCTTAAAACCTAAATATAATGTATTATTTGGAGAACATACTCTTAAATATTGCTTAGGAATGTATGATTTAAGAAATAATCTACTTTTATCTGGAGTAGATGATGAAAAAAATAAGGAGCTTTGGATAGAAAGAAGTAGTTATGCTCCTTTTAGTGTAGATTTTAAAAGTCATATAATTGATTTAAAAATTCCAACAGAGGGAGTTAGTATAAAATATTCTAAGGAGCTCTATGAAGATAAAGAAGAGTTTTATACAGTTTATTTAGATTGGCTAAAGAATGATATGGGAATAGATTTATTAAAAGATAATATTATCATCAGTCATTTTGCTCATAGTTGTAATGGTGGTATAAAAATAGATGAATTTGCTAGAACAGGAGTAAAAGGATTGTATGCAATAGGAGAAGTTGCTTCTATAATAGAGGGAGCCAATAGATTAGGTGGAAATTCTCTAGGTGGTTCTTTAGTTTTTGCAAATAGAGCTATTATCAATGCTGTTGAATATATCAAAAATACCAAAAGCTTTAAATTAAAAAAGAGAGATATTGAGCAAGATTTTAATGCTTGGATAAAAGAGATTACTAGAGAAGATAAAAATAATCTCTTAGATAAAAAAAGTGTTATAAAAATCTTAAAAAATATTACAAGTGATAATTTAGGAATTGTTAGAAGTGCAGAAAAAGTAAAAAGGTTATTTGAAGAATTAAAAAATATGAGAGAAAGCTATAGTATAGAGAAAAATTTAAAAGAAGGTTCATTAGAAGTCTATTTAATGGAAGAAAGTATAAAAATGTTAGCTCTGAGCATTTTAAATCGTGAAGAAAGTAGAGGAGCACACTATAGAGAAGATTTTCCAGAAACTTCAAATGAAGTTGTAAAATTAAATATTAAAAGAAAAAATAATGAGTTTATAATTGAGAAAGTAAAAGTTAGATAATAAAAACCTCTTTACAATGGTAAGTTGTAAAGAGGTTTTTTACAATAGGAGGTTTTATGTAATTAATTTTGATTAATACTATTTATAAATTCGTAAATACGATTTAAGTTTTCTTCAGTTGTAAATGCTGGACCACCATGTTTTGCCCCAATTACAAGTTCAATCTCAACTTTATTTTTAGATATTTCTTTTAATTTTTCAGCGAAAGTTACAGACTGTGTATAAGGTACAACATTGTCAGAAGTTCCATGTTCAATAAAGAAGTGAGGAGTATTTTCAGAAATATAGTTAGTAGGATTATTTTCATTTACTAACTCAGGAACTTCTGATAACTTTCTTCCCATATATAATGATGCAGGGGAGTCAGCAGCACCATGTACTTCATCACTTACAGGTTGATTAGGATCTTCAACAGCAGCACCACGTAATTGAGGTCTTATTCCCAAATTTTTTAACTCTTTATCCATAGTTAATAAATTTATAGGTGGAAACCATGCAACTACAGCATGAACAGAACTAGAAACCTCAGAGTTTCCTAATTCTGGATTATCAAATTTAGTTGTACCACTAGTTACTCCTGCTAAAGTGGCAAGGTTAGCTCCAGATGATCTTCCAAAAAGTGTTATTTGCTCAACATCTAAATTATATTTATTAGCATTTGCTCTTATAAAACGAATAGCAGCTTTAACATCTTCAATAGCAGCAGGAAATGTCGCTTCTCCACTAAGTCTATAGTTGATACTTATAACTGCATACCCCTCTTTTAATCCTCTTAAGATAGGAAGAGAAAAATTCTCTCTCTTATCTCCAGACATCCATGCTCCACCATGTATAAAGATTATTACTGGATATTTTTCTTTCTTTTCATCTGGTAGATAGATATCTAACTTTTGTGCTTCTGATATTGGAGCATAGCTAATATCTAAATATTTATTTTTTATTGAATTAATATCTAAAATATCTTTCTTTCTAACTGGTTGCTCCACTTTTTGCTCATCTTCTTTAGAAGAAGTATCAATACTATATGTAAAAGATGAAGTAGCTAAAAGTAAAGCAGTTATAAAAAATATTTTATATAATTGTTTTTGCATTGTATAATTACCTCCATAAGTTAAAATATTTATGCAACATAGATTAGGAGTTAAAATATTATTATTGTATTGTTAAATTATTCTCTTTAAATTTAATTTTGTTAGTATACCTACAACTTTTCCTACAAGTATAGCAGCAATAATAGTTCCCTCTCTCACTCCAGAAATATTTTCTAAGAATATAAAAGAGATGATAACAGCTATTACAACTGTAGTAACGTCAAATCCCATTTTTATATTATGGAACTCAAAGATAGTTTTTTCTTTAAGTGCCATCATAACACCTTCAGCAGGTAGTGGAACAAGTTTAGCTTCTAAATATAGATAAACACCAATTCCAATTAGAACAATACTAACTAACATATAGATTAGTCTAATCATATAATTTTCAGAAGGTGTAAAGTAAAATATCATATTTGAAAAAGAAACAAAGTAACCAAATAGGCTTGCACATATAATTTGTAATAAGCTGTGAAATTTAAAATCTTTTTTTAAGATAAAAACTTGTAAAATAATATAACTACAAAAAATAACTGATACACATAATCCTTGATCTAGTCCAGAGATTAAACTTACAACATAGGGTATGGCATTAACTGGAGATACTCCTAAATTAGATTTTACAGAAAATGTTACTCCAATAGCCATAATAAATAGTCCAATACAATAAATAATAATTCTTTTAAAATGATTCATCTTTCTTTCTCCTAAATTTCTCTTAAAGTTTTTAATTTTATATCTATTTCATTTGAAAGTGATTTTAGACTTTTTTCTAAATTATCAATTTCAACTTGAGTTAGATTTTTACAAATCTCTTTTGTTAAGTTTTCATCAATTTCATATAGAGTTTTTATATTCTTTTTTATTTTTTCTTTCAAAATAATGTTGAAAATTCTTTTATCCTCATTACTTTTAACTCTTTCAACATACCCTTTTTTCTCTAGCTTATCTATTATTGCTGTAACTGTATTCTGGTCTTTTTGAGATTTTATAGCTAATTCTTTTTGAGAAAGTTGGATATTATTTTCAAAAAGTATTCTAACTATAACCCATTGTTCAGGGGTAATTTCATACTCTTTAAACTTTTCAGTTAAAAGTTGAGAGAATTTTTTAGCTGTAACACAAAGATTATAACCAAGTAAATCTATTTTTATCACCTCCAGAAAAAATCTTACAAAAAATATTTTAATACGTTTACGTATTATTGTCAAGAGAAGATTTAATTTAAAAATTTATTGTAAGAAAAATATTAAAATTAGAATAAAAAATACCTATAAGTGTATGATATAATATGAATAATTGATTATATAGGGAGAAGAGAAGATAGTGGAGAATATATTAATAGATAGTATAAAAACAAGTTTAATAGATAGAAATATGGAGTCTATTCTATCTTATCAGCATAAGCTTATCTCCAATAGAGAAGAAAAAATAATAAGTTTAATAAGAAGAGAGCTGGAAAGTTGTGATGAATTTATAATCTCAGTAGCCTTTATAACTTTAGGTGGGGTTACTATGATACTTGAACAGTTGAAAGATTTGGAGCAAAGAGACGTAAAGGGAAAAATTTTAACAGGAGATTACCTAACTTTTACTCAACCTAAGGCACTTAAAAAACTTTTGGAGTTTAAAAATATAGAGTTGAAGATATTATCAGATGAAAAATTTCATGCTAAGGGGTATTTTTTTAGAAAGGGAGATATATGGACAATGATAGTGGGAAGCAGTAATCTTACTCAAACAGCTCTCACTATAAATTTTGAATGGAATTTGAAAATTAACTCTCTTAAAGATGGGAAGATAGCCCATGATATTTTAAATAATTTTTATGAGATTTATAATAAAACTCCTAGATTGGATAATGATTTTCTTGATGAGTATGAAAAAATATATATGCTTACAAAGGAGTACAACAAGAAAAAAAAGAAAGAGATAAAAGAATATAAGGAGATAACTCCTAATCTTATGCAAAGACAGGCTCTTGAAAATCTGAAAATTTTGAGAAATTATGAAAAAAGAGGACTTCTTATTAGTGCAACAGGCACAGGAAAAACTTATCTTAGTGCCTTTGATGTAAAAAATTCAAATCCTCAAAAAGTGCTCTTTATAGCTCATAGAAAAACTATACTTCAAAAGTCAAAGGAAGCCTATGAAAATATTTTAAGAAATAAAAAAATAGTAATATATGGAGATGAGGAAGTAGAAGGAGCAGATGTTGTTTTTGCTATGATACAAACTCTGAGTAAAGAGAATCATCTGGCAAAATTTTCTCCAGATTATTTTGACTATATAGTAGTAGATGAAGTACATCATGGAGGAGCAAAGAGTTATCAGGCTGTTATCAATTATTTTACTCCTAAATTTTTATTGGGAATGACAGCTACTCCAGAGAGAGGAGATAATTTTGATATATGTAAGTTATTTGATAATAATATAGCTTATGAAATTAGATTGCATGATGCTTTAAAAGAGGAGTTACTATGTCCTTTTCATTATTTTGGTATCTCTGATATAGAAGTAGATGGGGAATTAATAAATGAAAAGAGTGGAATAAAAAAACTCACAACAACTGAAAGGGTAAACCATATTTTAGAGAAGAGTAAATTTTATGGATATAGTGGAGAAAAGCTTCATGGACTTATTTTTGTATCTCGTGTAGAGGAAGCACTACTTCTTGAGGAACGATTTCAAGAGAGGGGGGTAAAATGTGTAGCTTTAGTTGGAGATGATAGTGATGAGAAAAGAGAAAAGACTATAACTGAACTTGAAAATGGAAAAATAGAGTATATTATAACTGTGGATATATTTAATGAGGGAGTAGATATCCCTTGTGTAAATCAAGTAATACTGCTACGTCCTACTGAGTCATCAATTGTATATATCCAACAACTAGGGAGAGGACTTAGAAAATATCCAGATAAGGAGTATGTAGTTATACTTGATTTTATTGGTAACTATGAGAAAAACTTTTTAATTCCTGTAGCTGTGTCTCAAAATAGTAGCTATGATAAAGACTATATGAAAAGGTTTATAATGAATGGAACAGATATGATTCCAGGACAGAGTTCTATAATTTTTGAGGAGATAGTTAAGGAGAGAATTTTTGAAAATATTAATAAAACAAACTTTTCTACAAAGAAAAATATAGAAAAAGACTTTGTACTTCTTGAAAAACAACTTGGAAGAATACCTATGCTATATGATTTTTTTGAGAAGAATATGATAGAGCCAAGTATAATATTGAAATATAAGAAAACTTATGATGAGGTACTTAGAATTTTAAAACCTAGAGAGGAGTTTCCAGCTCTTAATGAAAGGGAGAGTAACTATCTAACTTTTTTATCTAGCTTTTTTACTCCAGCTAAAAGAGTGCATGAGATGATAATCTTAGAAAAATTATTGAGAGATGAAAAAATAAATACAACTGAGATAGAGAAAATTTTAAAAGAGAGATACTCTTTAAGTAATCAAAAGGAAAATATTGAAAATGCTATAAAGCATTTAGCAAAGGAGATATTTGTAAGCCTTTCAACAGCTAAGGAGTTTTTACCTATTATTGAAAGATATGGGGAGGATATAGTTTTAAGTAACGATTTCAGAAAAAGTTACAAAGAGAAAGAGTATTTTAAAAATCTAATAGATGATTTGATAAAATATAACTTGGCGTACGTGGAGAAAAACTATAAACAAATAGAAGAGGAGAGTATATTAAGATATAAGGAGTATAGTAAGCAGGAAGCATTTTGGTATCTCAATTTAGATTTTAATAATGGTTACCAAGTAAGTGGATACACTGTTTTTGAAGAACAGAGAAAAGTAATACTATTTATTACTTTAGACGATTCAAGTTCTTTTGCCTCTTATGATAATCAATTCTTAGATGATAGAAGAGTAACATGGTTTTCTAAAAATCAAAGATATTTATTAAAAAATGGTAAGAAAACAATAGAAGGGAAAATAGCTGAAAATTATTATACATTAGAGGTTTTTATAAAAAAACAACTTGGAGAAAATTTTTATTATTTAGGAAAAGTAGCTAAGGTTTTAGATGCTAAGGAAATTTTAGGACAAAATGGAAAACCATTAGTAGAGTATGAGTTGTTGTTGAAAAATGAAATTGAAAATAGCTTATATCAATATATTATAAAATAATCTGGAAGTGATAATATGAAAAAAATAGTTAAAGTTGTAGGTGCAATAATAGAAAATGAAAATAAAGAGATACTTTGTACACTAAGACCTAAAGATAAATCTTTAGGAAACATGTGGGAGTTTCCAGGAGGAAAAATAGAGAGTGGAGAAGAAAAAGAGGAAGCTCTAAAAAGAGAGCTTAAAGAAGAATTAAACCTTGAGATAGATATAGATAGATATTTTATAGAGGTAGAAAAAGAGTATGAAAATGTGATAATTAATCTAACTTGCTATATTTGTAAGTTTTTTAATAATATGAGTTTTGAATTAAAAGAGCATTCAGGGTTTGTATGGTTAAAAAGAGAGAATTTAACTTCTTTAGTTTGGGTGCCTACAGATTATCCAATAGTTGAAAAATTAATAAATGAAAAATAAGGTAGAGTATATCTACCTTATTTTTTTATAGAGATATAGAGGGCGTCCAATATTTCCATAGTTAGTAAAACTAGTTATATATTTTATATTTTCTAAATAATCCAGATATTTTTTTATAGTAACATTGCTAATATCAGTTATTTGACAAATATCTTTTATTCCAAACTCTTCATTTGGAAGATTAGATATAATTTGAGTAACTTTTTCTAATGTTTTTGAATTCAATCCCTTTGGAAGATTTAAGCTAGAAGGAGTAGAATGAATATTATCAATAGAATCTTGCTTAACTTTAGATTTATTTAAGATTTCATCTCTAGTAAAAATTTTATCTATACTAATTTTTAATCTTTCAAAATCAAATGGTTTTATTAAGTAATCAATACAACCAAATGAGAAAGCTTTTTTTATATCTTCTCCTCCATTAGCAGAAGTTATCATAATAACATCAGTGGTATAACCTAATGTTCTTATTTTCTTCAAAATTTCTATTCCATTCTCTTCACCTAAAAATACATCTAAAATAATTAAATCAACTTTATGAGTAGTTAAAAAATCTAAAGTATCTTTTTCAGTAAAAGTTCTTCCAAGAACTTTTATATTTTGAAAACTAGAAAGATACTCTTCGTTAATCATAGCTACCATTGGGTCATCTTCAACAATTAGAACATTCTTCATTTTTCACCTCTATAATAAAAGTTTTTTTAGATTCATCTCTTTCTATTCTTATATTTCCGTTATATAATTTTAATTTTTCTTGCACAAGATAGAGTCCAACACCACGATTTTTACCCTTTGTAGAGAAACCATAATCAAATATTTTATTAAGAATATCATCTGAAATAGATTTTCCATTATCAGTAACAGATATAGAAAAAAAGTTTTTATTTTGTAATATTTGTATTTTTATAAATTTATTATCTATACTATAGTCTATAAAAGACTCTATAGAGTTTTCAATAAGATTTCCAATAATAGTACTTAGATCTTCAATAAAAAATTTTTTAGGTTTAAGCTCAAAGTTAGATTTTGAATCAAATATAAACTCTATTTTTCTTTCTTTACAAATAGCTTCTTTTCCTAAAAGTATAGCCTTTAAAAAAGGATTTTTAATTTGATTATATTTTTTAAAATCATACTCATTTAATTCTTGAGCCTCCAATATATATTTTTTAGCTAAATCTAATTTATTAATATTAATGAGTCCTAGAATTACATGAAGTCTATTCTTAAATTCATGTATGTTGGCTCTCATTCCCTCTACCAGTTGATCAATACCTGTAATTTCTCTTGCATAAGAATCTACATCATCACGTGTTTCAAGTAGTAAAATATTTCCAAAATATTTTTCATCTTGGCAGATAGGAAGAATTTTTATATAGAATATATTATTATCTATTGTAATTTCTGTTCTAGTAATATTGTTCCCACCCAGTAAAGATAATGTGTGATTTAAAACTTTTTCAGGAGAAAGATATGGAAATTTTTTAAAGAATACTTGATTTACTCCTACAATTTGATTTTCTTTATTGAGAGCAATCAATCCAGATTCCAAATTATTTATAATAAGTTGTTCTTTGATATGAAGTTGAGTAATATCTTCAGGTTCTAAGCCAAATAAAGATTTTTTTACTCCTCCAGCAAAAAATATAGAAAGTATAAAAGCTATAGTTAGCGCTAATAAAAATAGTGAAATAAAGATTATTATAGTAGAATTGTTAGAAATTTTTATAAGTTTATCATATTTTCCAATCATTACAAAGCCAAGTACTTTGTTTTTCTCCTGTGATAAGATAGGTTCGAACCATCTAGTAGTAATACCTACAGAACCAAGCATAGTAGAAAAATATCCTTCATTTTTAAGAATTTTATCCCAGTTTACAGGATTAACAAATTTTTGACCAATTTGTTTTTTATCTAAGTGAGAATATTTTTTTCCAGTAATATCTGTTATTACTATAATATCTATATTTTGAAATAATGATATATATTTGTCTGTTTTTTTATCAATTTCAGGATTAATTATACCTGTACTTACAGCTTGAATAACAGTATTATCAGTAGCTATTAGCTTAGAGATTTCAACTAGATTATTATTTATATTTTCTTTGTTTGTAGTAAGTTTTATATTGATAAAAATTCCATAAGAGATAATAAGAGTAAAAAAGTTAATAAGTGTTACATATAAAATAAGTTTACTTTTAAAATTTAGTCTATTCATATAATTATATTAACATTTTTTTTGTTTAAATACTATATATAAAAAGATAAATTAATGAACTTTTAGTGAAAAAAAATTTAGCGATATGAAATAAAAAAAGACAAAAATTACTTAAAAAAATTAAAAAAAGATTTATAAATTTAAAAAAATTGAAGTTATAAATTAAAAAATGTATTCTATAAATGTATAAAAAATAATTTATTGGAGGAAGTAATGAACTTTAGTGAAATTTTAACAGAAATTTTAAAAAACAAAAATATAATTGGAGCTATATCGTCATCAGTTTTGATTATCTTATTTGGATTTTATTTGAGAAGAAAAGAGATCTTTAAAGACAGTACAGCAAAAATTTTAACAGATGTGATTCTATCAGCCTCATTACCAGCACTAGCTTTTAATGCTTTTATGCAAGATATTAATAAAACTAGTCTTATGCAAGGAATTAATTTACTAATATGGGGTTTTGCTATTTATATTATACTTATATTTATTACAAAACTTATTTATATAAAATACAACGGAGATAAAAAAGTAGTTTTAGAAATTTTAACAACTTTTGGTTCTACAACGTTCTTTGGTATTCCAATCATATCAGCAGTTTATGGGGCTACAGGAGTGATGTATGCTTCTATATTTAATATAGCTTATAGAGTATTCTTATATTCTTATGCTTATATTAAAATGTCTGGAATAAAAGCTGATAAAAATAATATTAAGCAAATGTTTTTAAACTCTATTGTACTTGCAACTTTTTTAGGAATGTTTATATGGGTATTTCAAGATTCTCTTCCACAAATAACAATAGGAGAAAAGAGTTATGCATTTTTAAGAATAGACAAAACAGCTTTCTGGTTATTTAAACCAATGACATATTTAGCTGCTCTTTCTTCTCCACTAGCTTGGTTAGCAATAGGAGCAAAGTTAGCTGATATCTCATTAGTAGAAGCTATATCATCAAGGGATTCTTGGATATATAGTTTTATAAAAGTATTAGTAGTTCCTTTTATTAATTTGATAGCTTTATATATTTTAACTGTAACAAATATTTTGCCAATATCATTTGTAGGATTAGCTTCTGTAATTATAATGATGGCTACTCCAACAGCTACAGTAGCAGCGGCTTATGCTATTAAATTTGATAAGGAATCTGTACTTACATCAAATTGTTCACTACTTTCAACAATATTTAGTGTAGTATGTATGCCTCTTTGGATAGTAGTACTAGAGATAATAAAATCTTTAAATATATATATGTAAGATTTAGGAGGAGATAATGAAATTAATATGTTATGGAGTTAGAAAAGTAGAAAAACCTTTCTTTGAAAAGTTAAATAAATTTGGTTATAAGTTAACTTTAGTAGAAGAATTAATGAATGATGAAAATATAAATTTGATAGAAGAACATCAAGCAGTTATGCTTAGAGCTAATTGTCCAGCTAATAGAAAAAATTTAGAAAAAATGAAAAAGTTTGAAGTAGAGTATTTACTTACTAGAACAGTAGGTTATAATCATATTGATTTAGAAGCTGCATATGAGATGGGATTTAAAATGGCTAGAGTTCCAAGATATTCACCTAATGCTATAGCAGAGTTAGCTATCAATTTTGCTATGAACTTAGTTAGAAAAGGTATATATATGGTTGATAGAAGTAGAAATAAAAACTTTATCGTAGATGAATATATGTTTAGCCCTGAGATTAGAAATCTTACTGTAGGAATAATTGGAACTGGAAAAATTGGATTTACAGCAGCAAAACTTTTCAAAGGATTAGGAGCTAGAGTTATAGCTTATGATTTATATCCAAATGAGGCTGCAAGAGAAGTAGTAGAATATGTAACTATGGAAGAATTAAATAAAACTGCTGATATAATTTCACTACATTGTCCATATATTAAAGGAGAAAATGATAATTTATTAGGAGAAGAATTTATTTCTAATTTAAAAGATGGAGCTATCCTTATTAATACTGCAAGAGGAGAACTTCAAGATATAGAAGCTATAATAAAAGGATTAGAGAGCGGAAAAATTGGAGGATTTGCAACTGATGTCTTCTCTAATGAAAAAGAATTCTTCTTTAAGGATATGGCAGGAAAAGAGATTGATAAAAATGTTGAGAAGTTAATCTCTTTATATCCAAGAGTTTTAATAACTCCACACATTGGTTCTTATACAGATGAAGCTTTAACAAATATGATAGAAATCTCTTATGAAAACTTAGATGAATTTTTAAGAACAGGAGATTGTCAAAATAAATTATAATAAATTTAGAATAAGATTATTATAGTGATAATTTATAAAATATAAAAATTAAAAGTCAAGAATAACTCACTTCGTTATCCTTGACTTTTGTTTCTTATAAATCTATTATCATAATATCTCTCAGAGCTTGAAGATTTTCAAGAGTAGGGGTATCAATTCTCACCTTATAAGTTACTCTATCATTATATCCCTTATCTAAATATTCAGCTCCACCACTGTTTAAGATAGATTCTACCTCTCCAATTCTTTCATAGGAAAAATCAATAAGATAGATTTTTCTCTCTACATACTCCTCTATTCCAGCTTCCTGTATAGCAAGTTTAGCTGTTTTAGCATAGTTTCTAACAAGACCACCAGCTCCTAGCTTTATTCCACCAAAATATCTAGTAGCTACAACAGCAAGATTTGTAACTTCCATATAGGTAATGATATCTCCCATTGGTTTACCAGCAGTACCACTAGGTTCTCCATCATCATCAGTTTTAAAGTACTCCTGTCCATTGTCTACTACCTTATAGGCAGAACAGTTGTGAGTAGCATCTGGGTGCTTATTTTTTATAGATTGTATAAACTCCTCGGCTTCTACCTTACTTCCAACAGGCTTTACATAGCCTATAAATTTTGATTTTCTCTCTTCAAATTCAATAACATACTCTCTAGCAACACTTTTCATAAATCTCTCCATTAAATTAATTTATCTAAAAAACTAAGAATAGCCATATAAACTGGGGCTATAAATTTATATAAAAATCCAGTCCAACTTAGAATCATAATTATAAAAATACCATATCTATCCATATGGAAGATGCTATCTCTTAAATCATAACTACCTATTGAAGCAAGTACTCTTGAACCATCTAGTGGTGGTATTGGCATAATATTAAATACAGCAAGCAAAATATTCAAGCTAATCATATAAAGTACAGGCTCAAGTAGATGTAGAGGAGCTAATAACTCATAGAAATGTTTAAATAAAAACATACCAATGATAGCCAATAGAATATTTGACAATACTCCAGCTATTGCTACTAAAAATTCTCCCAATCTTCCATATTTTAGTCTGTAATAATTAATAGGTACAGGTTTTGCCCAACCGAAGACAAAGGAAGAGCCAGATAAAATTAGAAGTATAGGAAAAATAGTTCCCAATGGGTCTAGATGATGTAGAGGATTTAAACTTAATCTTCCATAATTTTTAGCAGTATTATCTCCACAGATATAAGCCATAACTCCATGAGAAATCTCGTGAACAAGTAGAGAAAATAGAAGTATAGCTATATTGATAAAAATAGAGGGATTGAAAAGTATATTTTTACCAAAGCTTAATAAAATATATGCAATAATCACTCCAAGTATAATTTTTGTAGAAGTAGGCATACCTCTATTGAGATATTTTAGTTCGTTTATAAATCTTTTCATCTTTTTTGTAATCCTTTCTAAATTTTAAGATAAATACTCCTGCTATAAGAAAAATATAGAAAATAGTTATAAGCTTACTCTCATTTTTATATTTTATACTCATAAAAGGAATAGTATTAAAAAAATCCACCAATATAAAAAATAGTTTAAAAACTATATTTAATATTGGAATAATTAAAAATCCTAATGAAAAATTTTCTAAAAGAAGTCCAATAAATCCAAGGGAAATAAATAGACTTCCTACTGGAACTACTATTATATTGGTAACAAAAGATAGAAGTTGTATAACACCAAACTCCTGAATAAGTAGAGGTGTAAGAAAAAATTGAATGCTTAGTGTAAGTAAAATTCCATCTACTATCTTAGACTTTCCTTTATATATTTTAGTTTTAATATAGGGAAAAATTCCTGCTATAATAAATACAGCTCCATAGGATAGTTGAAATGAAATGCTGTTAATAGAAGCAGGATTTATAATAAGTGAGAGAATATAACTTACAGTGAGAGTTTTTAATAACTCTGTATTCTCATCTAAAATTTTTCCAAGAAGATAGATAGCTCCCATAATATATGCTCTATCTAATGAAGGAGAATGTTCTATACCAAGATAGTATAGGGTCAAGGTAATTAATAAAAATATATTCCTCCCTCTTTTTTTCAAAGGTAACTTTGTAGGAAGGAGAAAAGAGATAATTGAGATAACCAGCCCTATATGAAAACCAGAAAGAGCCATAAGATGTGAAATTCCTATATAGTTAAATTTTTCTCTCATCTCCTGTGTAAGCCTATATCCCTTTCCTAAGATGACTGCTTCATATACTCTTTTCATATCATAATTAGAATTTCTTAAAAGAGTTTCACTTTTCTTTTGAAAATATTTGTTGATACTATTTTGAGATAGAGAGGTAATCTTTTCCACTTGGATATCTAAGTATTCATTTCCATACTTTTTATTAATCTCTTTTATCTCTCCAATTACTTCATACTTGCCATTGGATTTATTGGAAAGATAGAGATATGAGTTATTTAAAGGATATCTATTATCTATCTTTTCAATCTTCCCACGTCCTTCATAGAGTGAAATTTGAAAAATTTTTATATCTCCTACATTATTTGAAGAGTTGAATAAAAAGAAAGCTCTAATTAAAAATAGAATGGGAAGTAATAAAAGAAAAATATTTTTTTCTCTGTTAAAGATAAAAATACCTAAAACTAAAATTAAACTGAAAAATATTCCAAGCTCTAAAGAGAATAATTTTAGTGCCCCTAAGATGATACTAATCTCTAAAGCTATAAGATAGATTACTTCCATAGCTCTCTCCCTTTGTCCTCAATATACTATATTTTACTATATAATATACTTTTAATCTACTAGATATTTTATAAGTACAACATAAATATTATATGAAAGAAAACTGATAATATCTAGTTTCAATTTTTAAAATCGATTTGTACACCTGTAATTTTATTATTGAGAGTAAACATATGGCTAAAAAATACCCTCTATAAACTCATAAAAAGCTCATAGAGGGTATGGTTTCTAATATAGAATTTATGCTGGTTTTAGAGTAGTAAAAAACATATATTTTTCATTATTTTGTATAATTAAATCATAAATTATCATTATACTGAAAAAACTACTTTTCATATCTATAATAAAAGAAGAAAGATATTATAAAAGATATAGCTGAAACTAAAGAAGTGAGGTATATACCAGATTTTTCTACTCCCTTAGGTGCTGTGGTAATAGCAGAAAAGATATCTCCATTTCCAGCTACTAATATAATTGGAAGTATAAGTATAGATATCATAAAAGCCATCTTTAAGAAAAATCCCTGTATACCAAAACAAACTCCCTCTATTCTATTTCCATTCTCTTCACTTATCTTGCTACCTATTTCACTGAGCATAGCTGGTGGGAAGATAAAAGCTGAACCAGCTACAGGTATACCAATTAAAGCAAAAAGTGGATATCCCATAGAAACTGGAATAATTTTTCCTAATTGGAATAGGCAGAGAGTAAAAAATGTAAGCATAGCTAAACAAGATAACATAATTTTTCTATATCCATATTTTTTAGAAAGTTTATTTGTGGGATAGAAAAATAGAGCTGACATTCCAAAGAGAAGAGCTGATGCAATAGTAATAGCTCCTTTTCCCATTCCCATAATATCCTCTATAAAGTAGTTCATTATAGCTCTCAAGTTGTTAAATCCTATAAAGAAAAATAGAAGTCCAAAAAGATAGTTGATAAAAGCTTTATTTTTAAAAACTATCTTCATAGTATCTCTAAAATTAGCTTGAGAAGTTTTACCAAGTGAGTATTTTTTCTCAGGAACTAAAAATACAGTGATAAGTCCACCAATAATAACTAACACACATAGAGAGATAACCATACCTCTTACACCTACAAGGGTATCTCCCTTACCTATCATTCCTATTAATGCTCCAGGAATAATCATAGCGATAGCTGTATAGACTAATCTAAAAACTGATTGCCAAGTAGAAAGATTTAATCTCTCTTCAGTTGTCTGTCCTATCTCTGGAATAAGAGAGTTGTAAGGTGCTCCTACTATTGTATAAAAAGTAAAGAACATAGAACCAACTATAGCTAGATAGATAAAAGCTAATTTTTCATTATTCATAGGTGGATAGAAAAAAGCAATAGTAAATAGTGCTAATGGAATAATTCCCACAGCTATAAAGGGAATACGTCTACCCCATCTCGTATTTACTTTATCAGATAAAAATCCTACCACTGGGTCTGTTACCATATCTACAAATCTTGAGATAACTAGAGCTAGTGAAATAAGAAGTGGAGCCATTACAGGCTTTAGTCCTGAACTCTCTGGTGGTAGATAAAAATATAGTATCCATTGAGCAAATATCTGGTCAACAATGGCATAGCTTACCCCTAATCCATAAAAAATCTGTATACTTGTAGGTAATCTTTTACTCATTAGTTTCCTCCTTTAAAATTATTGGGGACTTATAGTCCTTGTAATTATTTATAAGTCTATATATTTTTGAGCTTTCTTCGTTGAACTCTATTAGAGAGCAAACCTCTGGAGAAAAAATCTCATTCATTTTTTTGTAAGAGGTGATAATCTTACTATTTTCAAATTTTTTTAGATAGCTTAGATACTCTCTGCCTTTAGAATTAAATCCTAGTATTCTAACATAGGGAATAAATTTTTTTACATCTTCAGTGATAGAGTTAGTAAGTCCTAAAAGTGTATGAGTGAGTACCCTTTGTACTCTTCCCATAGTGTATCTTCTATTGCTAATAGCTTGAAAAAAATCTTTATAGTCAGAAAATTTTAGAGCTCCTTCATAGAGCCTATTTTCAAAACCAATCTCCATATCCTGTATATCAGATAGTTTTTTAGAGTTTTTAATTAACTCATATCTAATAAGAGGATAAAAATTCTCCATATATGTAAAGTTATCATAATCTTTTAAAATATCATAGCTTTCCTTTGTAACAATATTTTTAATCTCTTCATTTTTTTTTAGATACTCTCTAATCTTTGTAGCACTTGCAAAATCTCCTACAATATTTGTATCGTGATACCCTACCTTTTCTCTTTTTAGAGTCATAGGTGTTATGGAACTTTTCCAATATCTGATAGCTTTTATATATTCAAGTCCTAAGATATCGTTGGAGTTAAGTTCACTCTCTCCTAAAATCTCTTTCATAGTTAGACTATGTGCAGTGGGATATGAATGTCCCTCTTTTAATCTCTCTTTTAATTTTATTTTAAATTCATCACTCTCTTGAAGTGTAGATATTCTTTTTAACTCTTCAATCTCTCCACTCTCTGAACCAAATACCATAGAGTTACATCTTAATTCTTCTAAAACTCCAACAGCTCCTTTAGCAAAAATCTCTGCACTTTGTGAAGAATAAAAAACAGGTAACTCTACTACTATATCTACTCCATTAGCTAAAGCCATCTTAGCCTTTGTCCACCTATCAACTATTGAAGGTTCTCCCCTTTGAACAAAATCTCCACTCATAACAGCTATGATGATAGAGTCAGGATTCAGTTCTTTAGCTTTTTGTAGATGGTATCTGTGTCCATTGTGAAAAGGATTGTATTCCACTACTATTCCTGTGGCTTTCATCTTCTCTCCTTTCTTTGATTTTATTTTCATATTATATCATATTTTATTTAGAAATTTATATAAAAATAAGGAGAGGGTAGACCTCTCCTTAAATTATTTTACTAAGTTTCTAATCCATTTACCAGAGATTAATCTAGGTAGAGTAGCTATCATTTTAAAAGGTTCTTCCATACAAACAAAGAAGTAAACAGTTGTGATAGGATATTTAAAATATGTAGCTCCTAAAAAAGATAGAGGTACTCCTATTCCCCATACAGCTATTAGCTCAACAATAATAGCATACAATACATCTCCACCACCACGTAATACTCCAAGTATTTGCACAGCTCCAAAAAATCTAATAGGAACAAACACTGACATTATTTTTAAAACAGTTATAACATTAGCTTTTGTTTCTGGAGTAATCTTAAATAAAAGAACAATAAATGGAGATAGAAGATAGAAAAATATTCCAACAATAATTCCAAGGAAAACTCCAAAGATATTTATCTTAATAGCAGCTTCCTTAGCTTCACTCTCTTTTCCTGCTCCAATTTTATTTCCTATAACTATGCTAGTGGCAATAGCAATGCCAATAGCAAATATATTAAAAGTATTGTTAATAGTATTGGCTATCTGCATAGTAGCAGTAGCATTAGTTCCAAGTTTAGAGTAAGCTATAAAATATACAGTAATTCCTCCTATCCACATTACATCATTAAATACAACAGGAGTAGCAGTTTTGATAAATTTATTGATTAAATCTCTTGTAAAAGTAAACATCTCACTAACTTTACCAGCTATAATATTTTTATCTCTGATATATATAGTGTGTAGTATGAAGCTCATCTCCATAAGTCTAGCCACAGTAGTCCCAAGGGCAGCACCTGTTACTCCAAGAGCTGGGACACCAAGTTTTCCAAAGATAAAGATATAGTTTAAAATTCCATTGAAAATTAGTCCAATCAAACTAGCATACATAGGTATTTTTGTATAACCAGCACTTCTTAGAGCCATAGCAAAAGAGAGAGATATACTTGTAAAAATATAACTAGGTGCCACAGCAGCTAGATAATCTTTTCCTAAATCAGAAACAATTTTCTCTTGAGTAAATATTCCCATAATATTTTCAGCAAAGAAGACTCCACCTATAACAAATAAGATAGCTGTAATAAGGGAGAAAAGAAGAGATATTCCCATAAATTTATAGATACTTTTTATATCTTTTTTACCCCAATATTGAGCCATAAAGATTCCAGCTCCCATAACTATACCATTGGTAGCATTGTAGTAAAGCATATAATATTGGTTGGCTATCCCTGTTGAAGCAATAGCGTTTTCTCCAAGACTACCTATCATCAAGTTATCAAGTAAGTTTAATGATGCTCCAATAAGGTTTTGTAAAATAATTGGAATAGCTAAGATTAAAAGATTTTTAAAAAATTCTCTGTCTTTCTTAAAATTAATTAACATAAATCCTCCTACAAAAAAATAAAAGCAGGTGGGTTATCAGCCGCCCATCTGCTTTTTATATATTTTATTCCTTTGTTATTATACTATTTTATTCTTTTTCTGTCAATTTTGATTATTTTAATAATTCTTTTCCTTTATTTACATATTCGCTCATAATATCTCTAGGAACCATATTTCCACCAGTTGCCCAAGCTATATGAGTGATATTTTCTTTTTTGATATTGTGGGCTTTCAAATAACTCTCTCCAACCTTATCTTTTTCAATGAGCTCTATTCCCTTTACTCCAGCTAAAGCACTAGGCTCAAGGTAAATATTTTCTAAATCTGCCATTTGAGCTAGATATATATACATTTGCTCATCACTTAAAGTATAAGAACCAGATACAATATTTTCTACACATCTACCTACAAAACTAGATGCTCTACCTACGGCAAGTCCATCAGCAGCAGTTTTATTATCTATTCCAAAATCTTGTACACAAACTTTATCGTGTAACTTAGTAGCAAGTCCAAGTGTCATACAAGGAGAGTGAGTTGGCTCAGCAAAAAAACAGTGAACACTATCTCCAAAAATAGATTTTAAACCAAACATAACTCCACCAGGTCCTCCCCCTACTCCACAAGGAAGATAAACAAATAGAGGATTTTCCTTAGTGATTACTATATTTTTTTCCTCTAGCTGTTTTTTTAGACGAAGAGCAGCTACTGTATAACCCAAGAAAAGAGTTTTAGAATTTTCATCATCTATAAAATGACAATTTTTATCAAGACTAGCTTGTTTACGTCCCTCTTCAACAGCCTTACTATAATCCTCTTTATATTCAATAACATTGACACCTTTACTTCTAAGCATATCTTTTTTCCATTGTCTAGCATCTGCTGACATATGAACTGTTACTTTAAATCCTAGCTTAGCTCCCATTATTCCAATAGATAATCCAAGATTTCCAGTAGAACCAACTGCTATTGAGTATTGAGAAAAAATCTTTCTAAAATCTTCACTATCTAAAATCTCATAATTATCTGTAATCTTTAATTTTCCACTTTTGATAGCTACATCTTCAGCAAATTTTAGTACTTCATAGATTCCCCCTCTAGCTTTTATTGAACCAGAGATAGGAAGATGACTATCACATTTTAAATATACTTCTCCCTCTACATCTAAAAGATTTTTCATCTTATCAATTTTTACTAAAGGAGATTCAATTATTCCCTTACTTATTTTTGTTTCTGGAAAAACTTTTTCTATATATGAGGAAAATCTCTCAAGTCTTTCACTAGCATCAACTATCTCATCAAAAGAGACTACAGATTTTTTTAATACCTCTTCTGTTGATAGAAGATTTTCATTTAACCAAAATACATCTTCTAAGTTACACATTTTTTCAATTATTGGAAACTCTTCTTTCCACTCTTTTATCTCTTTACCTAATACCATCATCACACCTACTTAATTATAAATTAATTTTATTAATTATATATTAATTTAAAATTACTAAAATGTCAATACTAAAAATAATTTAAGAATTAAAAACTAGGTGGATTGATAGCAAAGATAACTTTTACTTCATCTTTCTCTTCATTTATCCATCTATGTTCAGTAAGGGCAGGAATTCTAATACTATCTCCCTCATTTAAAATATATTCTCTACTTCCAATTGCTATTTTAACTTTCCCTTTTAAGATAAAAGCTACCTCTTCTCCTGAATGACTCTGTCCTATTTCTTCAGTGAAAGAGTAACTAGGGATATTCATCGTACAAAATTCAATACTTCCTTTAGTATCAGGAGTTAAGAGCTCATATCTCACTTCATTATTTTCTGGAAGTCCAATAGATTTTCTACTATTAGCTCTGACTACTAACTCTTCATTATTTTCCTCTTTAAAAAACATAAATAGAGGGACATCTAAAGCTTTTGATATAGCTCTAAGAGTAGCAATAGATGGATTAACTAAATCTCTTTCTATCTGACTTAACATAGAAGATGTCATTCCAATTTTTTCAGATAACTCCTTTATTGTAAATTTTTTATTTAATCTATAATTTTGAATTTTTTTTCCTAAACCTAAATCTAAGATATCGTTCTTCATAAAATTTCCTTTCAATAAATATTTTAATTTTATTATATCATCTTTAAAAAAAAATACAAAAAATAAAAATAGCAGAATTTTCATCTGCTATTTTTACTCTATATAAAATATTTTGGGGAAAGATTTATTATGTATTAATAATACCATATGATTATGGCAAAAATATTACAAAGATAAAAAATTATTGACTAATAAAAATTAACTGATTTAATCTATGATTTGTTCTTTTTTTATGATAAAATTAAATAAAAAAAATGCTTTGTAAATCCAATTATTTTAGGAGGAGAGATGTTTAAATATTTTAAACCTTATATCCCAAGAGGAATAATAGCAGCCCTCTTTAAGATGGGAGAGTCCTTTGCAGATTTGACACTTCCACTTATAATGGCTAAGGTAATAGATATTGGGGTTTCTAATAAAGATTTTGAATATATTCTTTCTATGGGAGGAAAGATGATTTTAGTAGCTGGAGCTGGATATCTTTCAGCTATTTTATCTAATTATTTTTCATCTAGAACCTCTCAAGAGTTTGGAGCAAATTTAAGAGAAAGTATATTTACAAAGATTCAGCACTTTACATTTAACCAACTGAATAAATTTTCACAAGCATCTTTGATAACGAGAATAACCAAAGATGTAGACCAAGTTACTAATATGTTTTTGATGTGTATAAGAATGGTGTTGAGAGGGCTTACTACGGGAATAGGAGCAGTAATTATGGCTATAATTATCAATCCAACACTCTCTATTATTTTTATAATAATAACACCGCTTATAATCTATTCAACTCTTTACTATATGAAAAAATCTTTTGGGCTTTTTGATTTGGTACAAAAAAAATTAGATAATTTGACATTGATACTTAGAGAAAATCTATCTGGAATTAGAGTAGTGAGAGCTCTTTCTAAAGAAAAGATAGAAGAGAGTAGATTTGACAAAAAAAATGATGAATTGAAAGAACAAAGTATAAAAGCTGAGAGTCTTATGATAAGTAAGCTTCCTTTTATAACATTGATTATGAATTTAGGTGTAGTAGCAGTGCTTTGGTTTGGTGGAATAAATGTACACTATGGAAATATGCACTTAGGAGAGATAGTTGCCTTTATCAATTATCTCAATATGATACTATTTGCAATGAATGCTCTTTCATTTTTATTTACTCTTTATAGTAAAACTAGTATCTCATATAAAAGAATAAAGGAGATAGTAGGAGAAAATATAGAGGTAGTAGAGCAGGAGGAATTTGAGAAAAATCTCTCAGATAATATTTTAGAATTTAATCATGTGTATTTTTCCTATGATAAAAGTGATAGATATGTACTAGAGGATATAGATTTTAAAATTAAAAGAGGTGAGAGTATAGGAGTAATAGGTGGAATTGGTTCTGGAAAATCTACACTGGTTTCTCTTATCTCAAGATTTTTTGATGTGGTAAGGGGAGAGATAAAAATTGATGGAGTAAATATTAAGAGATATCAAGAGAGTGAACTAAGAGGAAAGATTGGACTAGTTTTGCAAAAAGCTTTTCTTTTTTCTCAAAGTATAAGAGAGAATATAATGTGGGGTAATCAATATGCTACTCAAGACGATATAGAGTTAGTAGCACATATCTCTCAAGGAAAAGAGTTTATAGAAAAATTTCCAGAAAAATATGAAACGGAATTGATTAAGGGAGGAAATAATCTTTCTGGAGGACAAAAACAGAGAGTTTCCATTGCAAGAACACTACTAAAACAACCAGAGATACTCATTTTTGATGATAGTTTTAGTGCCTTAGATTTTATTACTGAGCATAAGCTAAAAGAGGAATTAAAAACTTATATGAAAACAGTGACAACTATAACTATATCTCCTAAAATATCTTCTCTTATTAAAATGGATAGAATAATAGTGATGGATAATGGAAAGATAGTAGGATTCGATACTCATGAAAATCTTATAAAAAATTGTAGTGTATATAGAGAGATTTGTGAATCACAAGAGATATGTACAACAGAGGTGTGTAACTATGAATAAGAGTATATTAAAGAAATTGACTCCATACCTTTACCAGTATAGATATAAATTTTTATTTTTAATATTCTTAGCCATAATAGGAAATATTTTGACTTTGATAGGACCATATCTAGTGGGGAAAGCTGTCAATGTTATCCATATAGATATGAGCAAGGAAAACTTTATATATTTAGCAGGGATATCAGTAGCTTTACTTTTTACATATATCTCTGGAGCGTTTCTCTCTTTAATACAGAATATTAAAATGAATAAGATATCTCAAGAGATAGTAAATGTGATGAGAAAAAATGCCTTTAATAAGATACATAAGTTTCCACTTAAAGTATTTAATAGTATGGCACAGGGAAATATTTTAACTATTCTTATAAATGATATAGATAATATCAGTAGTTCTTTATCTCAAATAGGAACAAGAATAGTAGTAAATATCTTAACTATATCTACAGCTCTAGGAATTATGATATATATAAGTCCATCTCTTACAATAATACAACTAGCTCTTGTATCTGTTACTGGATTATTTTTAAAAGGGATAACTAAGAAAAGCAAGGAGAAAAGAAGAGTTCAACAGAGATATTTAGGGAAATTAAATAGTTATGTAGATGAGATACTCACAGGACAAGCAGAGGTAAAATCATTTTCCTATGAAGAAAGAGCTATTGAAAAATTTAAAAAGCTCAATGATGATTATCGTGAAACTGCTATAAAAACTCTATTTTTTTCAGGATTTAATTTTCCAACTTTGAACTTTATAAATAATATAGGGTACTCTTTGATAATTTTTACAGGAGCTATATTTATGTTAAAGGGAAAAATTAATTTAGGGGAACTATCTAGTTTTATTATTTATTCCAAACTTTTTAATAGACCTATTGCAAGTATATCAGAAGCATATAATATTATCCAAACTGTTATAGTTAGTTCAGAGAGATTTTTTTCTTTTATGGAATTAGAAGAGGATAGTGTAGGTGGAGAAAAGGAATTAATTCCAGAAAAAATAAAAGGAGAGATAGAATTTAGAGATGTAAATTTCTCATATGATGATGAGGTAAGTGTATTAAAAAATCTTTCTTTTAAAGCGGGAGCTGGAAAAGTCGTAGCAATAGTTGGACCAACTGGTGGAGGAAAAACTACAATAGTAAATCTACTTATGAAATTTTATGATATATCTTCAGGAGAGATACTTCTTGATGGAATCAATATTGATGAATATAAAAAAACTGATATAAGAAAATTATTTGGAATGGTTTTACAAGATAGTTGGCTATTTACAGGGACAATTGAGGAAAATATTAGATATGGAAATGAAAATATTACCCATGAAGATATAATAAATAGTGCAAAGCTTGCTTGTGCTCATGATTTTATTAGTAAATTACCTATGGGATATGATACAATAATAAGTGAAGATAACATGGTATTATCTCAGGGGCAAAAACAACTTATTACTATTGCTAGAATAATTGCATCGAATCCTAAATTTTTAATTTTAGACGAGGCTACAAGTGGAGTAGATACTAGAACAGAATTAAGATTGCAAAAAGCTATTTCCAATATAACTAAAAATAGAACAAGTTTTGTAATTGCTCATAGACTTTCTACCATAAAAAATGCAGATTTAATATTAGTATTGAAAGATGGAGCTATAATTGAGAAAGGTACTCATAAAGAGTTGATGGAGCTAGGGGGATTCTATCAAACTATGTACAATACTCAATATGCTTTATAGGGGGGATTTTTTTGTTACTAAAAAAAATAAATATTTATAATCCTTTAACTAGAAAAGGATTTACACAGGATGTTTCATTGATAATGGAACCAGCTATCGAAGCTATGTATTTGGAATTAAAAAATAATCATGAAGCTCTGTTTAAACATAAGGAACTATTATCTTTAAGTCCTGTGGGAATGAAAAATTTTAGCATGGAGATAACAGGATATGAGGGAACAGCTCTTTATAAGATTTTTCATGAAGAGGATTTGGTAGTATTAGGGGAAGTATTTACTAATGATGAGGAAGTAAAGAAATTTTCTCAAGATTTAGCACCTGAATTGGCAGAAGCTTATAGTAATATACCAGCAGCTCCTGTATCTACTATAATTTTTGCTAGAGATTTCTATAAAATTAATAGAATTATGCAAGAAACAGTATTTTCTTTTTGTAGATTATTAGGTTTTTCTGCTGTGAGAGTTTTAGTAGACCATAAATAAATTAATTGGATAGTAAAAATCGAGATTAATCTTTTAAATAGATAAAAAGATATTCTTGATTATTTATTTTAATTTTTAATTATCATCTATTGACTTTATTTTAGTTGTAATATAAAATAAATACTAAAATATAAAATTTAGATATTTATAAAGAGATATTTCATAGAATATAATACAAAAAAATAACAGTGTTTAAAAACTTGACTTTTTTTTTTTTTGATACACTGATTGAAAATAAAAATTGTTTTGATATATTAAAGGAGGCGATATGAAGTTTTTTTATAAGTTTTTGAAAGGAATGATTTTTATATTTTGTTGTTTAAATTTATTTGGAGGAGAAGAAAAAATATATAAAATAGCAACTGATATAGATTATCCTCCTTTTGAATTTAGAGATGAAAGTGGAGAACTAAAAGGAATTGATGTAGAACTATTAGAAGCATTAGCAAAAAACCAAAATTTTAAATATGAACTTTTAGAATTAGGATTTCAAGGTTCTTTACGTGCTTTAGATAGTGGAGAAGTAGATGCTATATTCTCTGCTATGACTATAACTGAAAATAGAAAGGAAAAGTATGATTTTTCTAATCCATATTTTGGAACTGGAATATCTTTAGGGGTTGAAATAAATTCAAGTATAGATTCTTATGAAGATTTAAAAGGGAAAACTGTTACAGTAAAAAAAGGAACTGTAGGAAGTGAATTTGTAGAAAATTTAGCAACAAAATATCATTTTCATATTATGTATTTAGAAGATAGTTTAAATCTAGTAAATGATGTAGCTACTCTTATGTCTGACGCATGTTTTGAAGATACAGTTTTTCTAAAGTATAATATAGCAAATGGGGTAAATATAAAAATGCCACTTAAAGAAGAAGGATATTCTGAATGTGGAGTTATGGTAAAAAAAGGAGAAAATAAAGAATTATTGGAAAAAATAAATAGAGGCTTAATAAGCTTGAAAGAAAATGGAGAGTATGCTCAAATAATAGAAAAATATTTAAAAAAAAATAAAAAATAGAATCATGAAAAAATAGAACTGTGAAAAATTCAAAGTTTCATAGTTCTATTTTTTTGAATATAAAAACTTTCTGTATTAAAGCTTGACTTTTTTTTTTTTTTGGTACACTTATCTAAGTATTTAAAGTTTTTTTTTATTTTTTTTAAAAAAATATTTACATATATTTTTAATAATTAATTGATAATAATTAAAATGGAAGTGATAAAGACTAGTGAAAAAACAAATATTAATACTATGCTTATTTGTTTTCAGTATATTAAGTTATTCTCAAATATATAGAAGTGAAATTTTAGATATTTCAACTAATGAAAGTCTGATTATAGGGAAAACAAGTAGATTAAATTTTAATATGCTTATATCAATTGAAGGAAAGAAAATAACAAAGGAAGATTTTTGTTATCTTTTTAAAGAAAAAGGAAATAATTTTGTTAAAATAAGTAATTTAGAAATAAAAAATAATAGGTACAAAAAAAGAGGAAATAATATTTATTTTTCTGAGCATAATGAACGTTTAAATGAAAAAATTGAATTATTAGTTAGTGGAGTTTTAATATTTAATTGGAGCCAAAATAGAAGTCTATATAATATAGAAAATACAACTGAAGAATTAGCAATAGGATATATTAGTAGTGAACAAAATCCAGTTCTTTTATCTTTAAATCTTGCTGATTTGGATCCAATAAATAATGTTAAGGTAGAAGTTATAGAAGATATGGATTTAGGAACAGCTTTTTCTGGAGAAAAATTAAGTACAAAAAATATTAATAACAATGGTTCACCAGCAAAAATACGTGTAGAAGGAAAAAATACAAGAAAAGTAAAAATTAGCATTCCAGAAAATATGGAGATTATGAATAATAAAAATGAAAATTTAAATGTTAGATTAAGTTTTAGAGAAAATAATAAAAATATTTTAGAAAAAAAATTAGATATTAATAATGGAAAATTAAAGGATAATCAAACAATTATTTTAGATGATATTTTAATAGATGGAGAGTGTCAGAGTACAAAAAAGAGCACTGGATTATATGAAGGAAGCTTTGTAGTAAGAGTAGAATATTGTTTAGAAAATTAAAAATAATTAATTATAAAGGGGAGAAAAATGAAAAAAATAATATTTGGAATATATATATTATTAGTAACAGTTAGTAGTGCAGTAAGTTTTACTGTATATCCAACAAGATTTGAACTTAATTCAAAAGAGATGGGAATATATGAAGCGGAAGTAGTTAATAATACTCAAGAACCTTTAAGGGTAACTATGTATACTGAAGAAGATAGTAATTTTGGAAAAGAGTATAACATAAATGAGTGTATAGTAGTTGTTCCTAAAAATATTTCTTTAAAACCAGGAGCATCTCAAACTATTAGGTTTAGATTTAAACCTGATAAAAATAAATTGGATGGAGAGTATAAATCTAACATTATATTTAAAGAAATTCCTCTGGATATAAAATCAATAAGTAAAGTTGAAAGTAATGAGAAAGATATGACAAGTAATGTTAGATTTATTACTGAAATGGCAATTCCTGTATATGCATTAGGAGAAAATATAAAAAAAGATGGAGAATTAAATAATGTAAAAGTTAATATAACAGGAAGTGTAATAAATATTAGTGCTGAAGCTAATTCAAAAGGAAATAGCAAAATAGAATTTTTATATTCTATAAAAGAATTAGATGGAGCACATAAGTCAGAAGGAATATTAGGATATAGTATAAGAAATGGAAAAAATAAAATAGCTACATCTATTCCCTTAGATAATAAACTTAAGGGTAAAAAATTAGAAATAAGAGTCTATGATTCTGAAAAAGAATATTATAAAAATAGAGTAAACTTTTAAAAAAACAAGGAGGAAGAATGAAAAAAACATTATTATTATTAGGAGCAATGGGGATATTTGCAACATTATTAGCAAATGACATTGAAACATCAGGAAATTTACAAATAAAAGCTGAAGTTGTAACTCCTTTATCATTAACTTTAAATCCATTGGATTTTGGAATAGTAGCACAAGGTGGTACTAAAACTGCTTCAAATCCAGGAGAGATAAAGATAACTGGGCAAACAGGAAGAACTGTAAATATATCTTTTACTTCAAATGGGGTAGAGAATAATCTATTTGCAAATCAAGTAACTTTAACTCACGAAAATCAAGATGGACAAAGTATAATGTATACACCAAATGTAACTTTAGATGGTGTTATATTAAATAGCCAAACAATAGCTTTAAATAATGGAAATGCAGAATTAAAAGTTGGAGGAACTGTAACAGCTGCTGCTGATGCTGCATTAGGAAATTATAATACTGATGTTGTTGTAAGAGTAGCTTATAATTAGTATTTATGGTGATTAGATGAAAAAGAGTTTATTGATATTAGGATTATTAGCTAGTTTTGGAATAGCAAATGCTGATACAACAATGGAAGTTACAGCAAGAGTTGTAGGAAGTGCTTTAGAAGTTGAAACAACAGCTGTTAATTTTGGAGAAATAGCTATAGATGCTAGAAAAGACACTCCATTAACTGAAGGAAAAATAGCAGTTTCAGGAGATGCTGGAAGAAAGGTACAAGTACAAATTTACGATACATTTAACGGATTAGCAGGAAATGGAGGTTCAACTGTAAAGTTAACTAATCCAAATACTGAATCATGGAGAGCATTAGAGTATACTCCTAAATTTATTGTAAATGGAAGTGAAATGTCAGCTCAAGAGTTACAAGATACTGGAATAACACTTAGCAGTTCTGGAACACAAGAAATAAATGTAGCTGGAAGTTTATATGCTCCTAATAATGTTATCATAGGAGATTACTCAGCACAAATGACAATAAGAGTGGCTTATAAAATGTAAGACGAAAGCAGTAGTTAGTTCTACTGCTTTTTATCCTAAAAAAGTTAAAGGAGATATATGAAAAAAATATTATCATTAGCATTTTTGGCTCTATTTTTTTGTAAAGTTTATGCTGAAGAAGCTGTGGTTAGAGTAAAAGCAAAAATTTTAACACCTTTAAAACTTGAAGTTATACAAAATATAAATTTTGGTGATATATTTAAAGGAGGGAAAAATTTTATTGCTAAGGATACTGGAGAGTTAAAAGTAAGTGGAAATGGAAGAGTAAGATTGTTATGGAAAGATAGTTTAAAAGAGGATTATCAACCTTTAGATAATGAATTGAGTATTATTATGTCAGACAATAAAGGAAATAGTTTTACAGCTTTAGTTTCTCCAAATAAGATAGAGAGTTTGAATGACTTTATTGTAAATGAAAACTCTGATAAAATTGTGAAAATAAACGGGAAAATAGAAAAGTTAAATAAATCTCTACCAGAGGGAGATTATAGTGGGACTATTTTAATTAGAGCCGAGTATATAAGTAATTAAGCTATTAAAAAATTATTTGAAAGTTTAAAAATTTTAAGGAATACTGAAAATACTGTTTACTACATATAATTATTTATTCTATTGTCAAATAATTAAAGATTTTAATTATGAAAATAGGGAGATTGATTTTATGAAATATGGAATTCAAAAATTAAATATAATAAATAGAGAGGCAAAAAAAATTGTATAGGTTACTATTTATTTTATTTTTGATTTTATCACTAAAATCTTATTCCCAAATTGATGTTGAATCTTTAGAAACAACTTATATACAAATAAAAGCCAAAAAAATAAAAGATGATTTTTTTGAAGTTAAGTATAATTTTTCAAATGATGAATTTTTTATTGGTTTAAATAATTTATTTTATTTATTAGAGATTTTTACTTTAGATATTAAAGCAGATAAAAGAGAAGTAAATGGAGAATTAGATGGGAAAAAAATAAATATCAAGTTTCCTTTGGAAAAAAGTTTTGAAGAAAATGGGGAACTTTATGTTAGTCCAGAAGTTTTAAAAGAATATTTAAATTTTTCACAAGTAAATTATAATTCTGCTATTCTTTCATTGGAATTACAACCTAATTTTACTTTAGCTTATGAACAAAGGGAAAAAGGAAAGCTTGAAAGAATGCGGTTAGATAGAAAAACTAACATTGAAAACAAAAATTATAATTATGAGATGAAAGGAAAAATTTTAAGGCCAGGACTTCTTAAATTAGATTATTCTCTTTCTGATATTGATAATCAAAATTATTATTTAGATTATGAATATGGAACGGAACTTTTTTATGGACAATATTATATGAATGGAAGTATAAAACCTAAGGAAAAAGTAGATGATGTAAAATTAATTTATTCAAATTTTTGGAAAAATAATACTATAACATTAGGAACTTATTCTTTACAGACACCTAGCTTTATAAATTTTTCTTCTACTTTAGTTGGAATTAATATAAATGCTGACTCTATCTATTCAAAAAAAGAAAATGGAGTTACAATAATAAAAGGTGAGGCAATTAATGCCGATTCAGTTGAAGTTTATAGAAATAATATACTTTTAGATTATGCAAATGTTAATAATAATAGATTCCAATTTGAAATTAATGATGGAGTATTAAATGCAAATTATCTTTTAAAAATTTATTTTAATGATGGAAAAATCGAAGAAAGATGGGTTTATTCCTTAGGAGATGAAGCTTCTTTAGAAAAAGGAAAAAGTAAATTTATTTTACAAACTGGAAAAAATAAAGAAAATGGAGATTTTCAAAATATAATAGGAGGATACTACGGACTTTCTAATAATTTAACGATAGGAAGTGAAATATATAATTTAAAATTAGATTCAGGAGAAAAATTGGATTTTTTAAAAAATACTTTACTTTTAAAAACAAATCTTTTAGCATATCCCATTTTATTAAATTATAAAAATTATTACTTTATGGAATATGATGAGTTTTCTCATAATATTTCATTAATGCAAAAAATAAATAATTTTAATTTTAAAGTAGAAAGAGAAGAGTACTCAAAAAGCATAATAAAAAAAACTAATACAAAACACTATACTTCTTTTTCAGTAAGTACTTCTCGCTGGAATACTTCTTTTGATATAGGAGTATTAAAAAAAAGAATAATACAGAATAATGAAAAAGAAAATGATATAAAAACTATATATGGAGCTATGTATTCTTCGATTTTTTCTCCAATATCCTTAAATTTAAAAGTAGAAAAAAATTTAACAAAAGATAATGAAGGAATAATATATAATCCTTCATTAAGCTATGCAAGAAACTTTAATATTATATTAGATGGAAAAATAGAAAAATATAGAGATGAAACAAATCAAAATTATACTTTAAAAATTGGAAAAAGACAATTACCTTTAATAAAAGATAAATTATATGGTGATTTAAATTTACAAATAGAATATGATAATGAATATAGAGAATTTAAATATGGGCTTAGTTTTAATATAGATATAGATAGTTTTATGAAAGTTTCTCTTCGTAATAATTTTAATTTTGATAAAAATAAAAAAATTCAAAGAATGTCAGGAATGAGTTTAGGCAAAATAATAAATTTAAGTAATCCACTTGAAAAAATAGATAATAATGCTGGAGTAAATGATTATATTATTCAAGGATATATATTTTTAGATAAAAATGGAAATGGTATTTACGATACTGGAGATGAAGCTATAGAAGGAGCTGTACTAGAAGTTGAAAATTATAAAGTAAAATCTAAAAAAGATGGATTTTATTTATTAACAGGAATATCAGAAAAGGATATAGTAACATTAAAAGTTAATAGAAAGACTATAGATATAATGCAAAAAAATACGAATGGAGATGTAGCTATTAAAGTTAAAAATTCAAGAAGTATTAATGTTGATATACCAGTTGAAACTGTATCTATGATAACAGGAAATATTTGGAATACAGAAGATTTTATTGAAAAGAAATTTACACAAAATATAGCAAATACGGTTATTATTTTAGAAAAAGATGGAAATTTTTATAAAGAAATTGACCCTGAGTTTGATGGAATGTTTTTTTTAGATGATGTATCTCCAGGAAAATATAAATTAAAATTCTCATACTTAGGAACCGATAGAGTAACTTTTGAACCTAATGAATTAGATGTTAATATAGTATTAGATAATCCTTATGAAGGGTTGTATGTAGATTCCTTAGATACTAAAATGGTACTAAAAGATGTAAATATAGAAGAAGATATGAGTGAGCAAAACAAAGATATTATAGATGAGTTTGATGAATTAATAAATTTTGATTAAATTTAATGAAAGGGGAAAAAATTAAGTTGCTTAGGCTAGTTAAAACTAAAAAGATAAGTTTACTTTTTTTTATTTTAAGTTCTTTTATTTTTGCTAAAAATTTTGATATTTCAGAAAAATGTTTAAAAAATGGAATCGTTTATCGTAAAGATGAAGAGGAAGCTTTTACAGGAGTATTTAAAGGTGAGGGAATACACGAAGAATATAGAGAAGGGGTAAAAAATGGAAAGTTTGTAGGAACAGTAATCATAGATGAAAAACTATATACCTTTGAAGGAAAATATGTTGAAGGGGTAAAAAATGGAGAATGGAAAATAAGATATCCAGATGGAAAAATAAAAGCCATATTGAATTATAATTATGACTTACCTAAAGGACAATGGACTTATTTTTATAATAATAATCAAATTCAAGGGTATGAAAATTTTAACAATGGGGTTATTTCAGGAGAAACTCTTTTTTATGAAGAAAATGGTAATCTTCTTAAAAGAAGTAATTATAAAAATGGATTAATAGATGGGGAAATGGTTTTATATAGAAAAAATAGACTTTTAGATTCAATAGTTAATTTTTCAGCTGGTAATTTAGATGGAAAAATAGAAGTATATTCACAAAATAATATACTTCAATTACAAGGAAATTATAAAAATAATAAAAGAGAAAACTTATGGAAATTATATTATAATACTGGAGATTTAAAAATGGTAATTTCTTATAATCATGGATTAAAAAATGGTAGAATGGTAGTTTATGGAAAAGCTGGTGAAATTCTCCAAACAACTATTTATAAAGATAATAATGAAGTAGATATTACTGGAAAAATTATTTCAGAAGGTTCAGTTGAAGGAGAAGATAATATAGTTAATCGTTATAAAAGATTGAGTTATAATTTTGAATATTTAAAATATAATAAAGCTTTGAATAATTTAAAGTAATAGGAGATTAAAAAATGAAAAAGATATTAATTATGATAATGATTCTTTTTAAAGTAAAATTATTTGCTCTTAGCTTTTCAGTTGCTCCTACAGAGTTTGAGATTTCATTAGAAAAAAATCAATTATATGAAGTATATATTATGAACAATACTTTTTCTCCACTAAGGATAGAAATATATAAAGAGGACATAAAGGGATATGAAGATAAAAGTTTAACAGAAGATATAATTATTTTTCCTAAAATTGTATCTATACGTCCAGGGGGGAAACAACTAGTTAGATTTAAAATAAAACCAAATCCAGCTCGAAAAAAAGGTAGCTATAGAAGCTTATTAGTTTTTAGAGAGAATCCTAATAGTATAAAAACTATTTCTAAAACATCAACTGATGGTTTTGAAACAAAATTAAATTTTATAACAGAAATTGCAATTGGAATAAAAGGAGAAAAGAAATGAAAAAATATTTATTATTATTATTTTTAGTGTTTAATTGTATTGGATATGCATTAAACTTTAAAGTTTACCCTACAAGTTTTAATTTAGATATAAATAAAACAAGTATAAATGAAGTAAATATTATAAATGAAACTTTAAACCCTTTAAGAATAACTATATATCCTGAAAAAGATGTTGAATTTGGAGAGGAATACAATTTAAATAATAATATAACTATTGTTCCTAAAAATATATCATTAAAGCCTGGAGCATCTCAAATAATTAGATTTAGAATAAAACCAGATAATACTAGAAAAATAGGAGAATATAGAAGTTATTTAACTTTTAAAGAAACTCCACCTGAAATAAAAACTTCTGCAACATCAAAATCTCAAGAGTTGACTAGTAACATTCAGTTTATAACAGAACTTTCTATACCTATCTCTGCTTCTGGAGATGCATTGATTATTGATGGTTCTGTAAAAAATGTAAAATTAAAATATAATAATGGATATGCTGTATTAGCAACAACACTTATTTCTAAAGGAAATACTGCTATGAGATTAACTTATGATTTAGAAGTAATTGGTAAAAATATTAAAAGAAATGGTTCAATAGGAAGTAGTAAAAGAGAAGGAAATATTGATCTTAAAACTGCTATTGAATTAGAAAAAAAATTAGAAGGAAGTAAGGTTAAATTAATAATTAAAGACCAAAATGGAAAAGAGTATTATAATAATATTTTAACATTATAGTAATTTTATAATAAAGTATATTTTTAGGGAGGAACTTTTGAAGAATATATTAATTATATGTTATTTAATAATGAGTACATTACTAGTGGCAGAAGAAGTAATTATCTCATATCCTAAAAATAAAATGAGTTATCATTTTTATAAAAATTTAAAAAAAGATGAATATTCAGGAAGTTATATTGACTTATTAGCAGAAATTAATAAAGATAAAAATTATACTTTTAGATATGAATTAGCAGAAAAAATAAATAATGAAGATATACAATTGAGAAAAACAGGAGGATTTAGCTCAAAATATTATTATCTTGAAACACCATATACTCAAAAAGTATTTATAATAGGAAATGGAAATTTAAATATAGAGGATTTAAAAAATAAAGAAAAAATTCGTTTAGGGTGTTTGGGATTAGAAGTAGATATAGTAAATGAGATAAAAGATTCTTATGATTTAGAAAATAGTGAAACAGTTATTTTTTTTAGAAATGAAGTTGATGCTTACTATGCTTTACAAAATGATAAGGTTGATGCTCTTTTTATTTTAAATTTTAAACAAGATAATAATTTTTTAGGAGAAATATTATCTGTAGTAAATATTAGAGAGTATATTGGTGTAAGAAAAGATAAAAATGAATTATTTCAAAACTTGAAAAAAGAATTAAATTATTTATCTAAAAATTCTGAAAATATTTTAAAATTAAATATAAAAAATAGAGAAAATTATTTTCAGTATCTATACGATGATTTATCTAATTATGAAAAAGTAAAAAGTAAATATGACTCAATAAAAGTATTGGTTCCTAATAAGGATTTTTTACCATATTATAAGGAAAAAATGTTTAAAAAAATAGGGATAGTTCCATATTTAATGGAAAATATAGAAAATTTTTTAGGAATTCCGATAGAATATGTTTTTTCAGAAGAAGAAGAGTGGGATATTAAAGCCGTTGATTTTTCACAAGATAATAAAACAATGAGTAGAGAGTATTTTAGAACAAAAATATTAGGGATAAATCATATTTATGACAGTAAAATTACAGAATATAAGCAATTAGAAAATCTTAAAATTATAAACTTAAAAAATACAAATATTGATGTAATTTTAAAAAAAATTAATAGTAGATCTATAATAGAAGTTGATTCATTAGAGGAAGCATTTAAATTATTAAAAGAAAATAAGGGAGATATAATCTTAGGACCTTATTATTTATTAAATCATTATTTTTTATCACATAATTATGGAAAATATTTTAAAACTTCTCAATCTAAATTTGATTTAGTAGCAGAAATGACTTTTAAAGATGAAGAGTTGAAAAATTTATTAAAAAATTTACTACTAAGTTATTCAGCAGATGAAATAGAATTTATTACAAATAAAGTTATAGATATAGATAAACCAATTAATTTTGGAATTATTTTAATTAATATTTTTATAGGGATTTTTACATTAGGTACTATAGTTTGGTTACAAAAATATATAGTGAAACAAAGATTAAAAAAATTTATAGCTCTTTTTATAAAAATTGAAGATATAAATAGATTTAAAGATAATCGTTCAATATTACATGCTAAAAATGTTTCAATAATTTCTCGATTAATAGCACAAGAATTAAAATTTAGAAAGAGCCAAATAAATAAAGTTGAGAAACTAGGTTTAATTCATGATATCGGATTAATTTTTATTCCAAAAGATATAATTCTTAAAAAGAAAACAAAAACTCTTTCAGAAAAAGAGAAAAGGATTTTTAAGGAACATACAAACTTAGGAAATTTATTATTAAAGGGAATAGGAATAGGGATTAAGAAAAGGAAAATTATAAAGTATCATCATGAAAATTTAGATGGGAGTGGATATTTTGGAATTATTGGAAAAAATATTCCAATTGAAAGTAAAATTATAAGAGTAGCAGATATGTATGATAGAATAGTTAGTTGGAATAATAATTCACATGAAGAGGCTTTAAATTTTTTAGAGAAATATAAAAATGTATTTTTTGATCCAATAGTAGTTGATGCAATTTTTAAATTACAAATTGAAATTAAATCCATATATCAATTGGAAATAAATGAAAATACTGAAATAGTGTTAAAAGAGTTTGAAAAAATTTTAGAGAAACAATAAGAAAGGGGGTAGAGAATTGCTAGATATTATGATAAAGGTTATAGTTTTTTTTATAATTACTATATACAGTTTAGCATATGAGAGTGATATTGATAGTTTATTTATTGAAGAAAAAATAGAAAAAAGTAATAGTTGTATAATAGAGCAAGAGGTAAAGGTTAAAACAATAGATCCTATTTTGTTAAGAGATACATACTCAAGAAGAGCGATGAACTATATTTATGCTCAATTATTTCAAAGTGATAAGAATGGAGAGATTAGCCCTTATTTATTAGCTGAATATAGATGGAATGATGAGATGGAAATGTACTGTAAGCTAAGAGATGATATTTATTTTTCAAATGGTGATAAAATAACTTCAAAAGATGTAAAAGAATCGCTAGAAAATTATATGAATAATGGATATATGAATAGCTTATATTCTTCTATAAGACAGATTAAAGTTTTAAATGAAAAAGAATTTTTAATTTTATTAAATTATCCAGATACAGAGTTAGAAATAGGATTAAGTAATCCTCTAATGTCTATTTTAAAAAGAGAAAATGAAAAAATTATAACTAGTGGGAAGTATGCTATTGAAAAAATAGAAAGAAATGAAATTAAATTAAAGAAAAATGAGTATTATTTTCAAGAGAAATTGCCTTTTGAAAAATTAGAAATAAAAGGTGAGTTAAATAGCTATCAAAGAATTATAAATTCATTTAATGTAGATAATTACTATACTTATGACTTATATAAAGAGGATATAGAAAATGCTAAAAAAATAGGAGATATAAAAGGAAAAGAAATAGTAGAAGATAGTGTTTATGATATCATTTCTTTAGTTTTTGGTAAAAAAAAGAATTATTCTTTGGAAGAAAAAAAAGCTTTGGAATCTTTATTAAATCGTGATGAAATTACTGTTTATCCAAAAGAGATGTTTGATGTTAAAATTTCATTTTTGGAAAAGAAATATAATAAAGAAGAAGCAATTAGATTTTTAAAGGAAAGTGGAGTATTTGATAACAAAATAAAAATTATGTGTCTAAATACTGTTCATAATAGAAATTATGCTCAGTATGTTGCTCATGATTTAATAGAAAGTGGACTTAATGTAGAAGTTGAAATTTATAATTTAGATAAATTTTTAGATAAATTAAGGAAAAAAGATTATGATATTGGCTTGTATAATATAACAATTAATAAAATTTATCCAATAACTAGTTTAGAAAAGACGATAATTGGAGAATTAGTAGATTATGAATTAGAAGATTCTCTTTTATATTTTTTTAATTTATTTAAAGAAGAAAAAAATAGAGAATATAGGGAAAGAATTTTGGATAAAATTTTCTATTTAACATATAGTAGTAGATATTTTATTCCATTAGCACATAAGCAAACTTATATTTTAAAAAATAAATAAAAGTATAATTTTAGAGAGTGGAATAATAGAATATATATTATAAAGTGGTATTAATTATAAATAATTTATAATAAAATAAAAATAAATAAAAAGGAGTTAAAAATTAAAATGCATAAAGTAGCGACAGATATTATAGCAAAAATAATTATTTTATTACCAACTATTATTATTAGAGGAGTTATAATAATTCTTCTATTTTCAGTATGGCCTAAGTTTGTTCAAACTATAATAAATTCTTATAAGAAAGCTTTAAGAAAGAAAAATATCGATCCATTATTGGAAAGTTTTACTAGTTCTATTTTAAAAACAATTCTTTATATAGTATTATTTTTTATTGTAATAGGGATAGCAGGATTAAAAGCAGCATCTTTAGTTACTGTATTAGGAACAGCTGGATTAGCTGTTGGATTGGCTTTACAAGGAAGTTTATCTAATCTTGCTGGAGGGGTATTAATTCTTTTCTTTAGACCTTTTGCTAAAGATGAATATATTGTTTCTGGAGGAGTTGAAGGAACTGTAAATAAAATACAAATTCTTTATACTACTCTAATTACTCCAGATAATAAAGTAATTATTGTTCCAAATAGCCAATTAGCAAATAATGCTATAACAAATGTTTCAAGAAATCCAGAAAGAAGATTAGATTTAGTATTCTCAGTTTCTTATGAAACACCTATCCAAAAAGTTAAAGATATTTTAAATAAAGTTGCTCAAGAACATCCAGCAATATTAAAAGATAAACCATTTAACATTAGATTGAGTGTTCAAAATAATAGTTCATTAGACTTTATTTGTAGAGTATGGGTAAAGAAAGAAGATTATTGGACGACAAAATTTGATTTAACAGAGATTGTTAAAGAAGAATTTGATGCTAATAATATTGAAATTCCATATCAAAAAATTGATATTTATAGAAAATAATAAAAAAAGAAGAATGAATTATATACTACAACTTTTATCTTAGATATCTGAGATAAAAGTTGTAGTATATTTATTTGTGAGACTTTTTCTTTTTAATTAAATTAAAGTAAAAAATAAAGGGAGATAGAAAAAATAAATACTAGATTAAAAAATTTAAGAGAAAGCAGAAAATGCTAAGAAATAATAGATATATTAATTAAAAAAGTTATTGTAATATATTATAATAACCATTTTACATAATAAAAAATTATTATAATAAAGAAAACTTTTATAATTAAGACTGAATAATATTTCTTTTTACAAAAATCATCATCTTAATAAATATTCCAGTTATTAGTATAGTTGCTAAAGTAGCAGCTACGCAAGCAAATGTGTACCAAAATTCTCCCTTACCTAAATCAAAAGCTTTAATGTAGTTAGAATATTTTAATATAGCTGTTGAACTAATAGCTAATGGGAAAGTAAATGAAGCATATACTGGAGTAAAACTGATTTTAAATATTCTAAACATAGCTATATATATAAGTGCTGTCATAAATAATCCCAATGGGAAAAGAAAATTAATTATAACTGGATTAGGGTTACTAAAAGCTACTAAGTATCCAGCTAAACAAAGATTAGGTGGAGCAGCCATAATAGCAAATGTTGGTAATCTAGCATCATCTATTCTTTCAACAAAGATTATTCTATAAAGCATCATTGGTAGCATTATGATATAGAATATAAATCCTATGTAGAAAAGTGCATGTGATAGATGAGGCATTCCCATTAGTGTAGAATCAACACAAGCTACAACTATTCCAATAGGAGGAACAAACCAACTAGGTACCATATGGTGTATATCCCAAGAATTAAATCTATGATAGATAAAAGATACTGCGAAGATAAAATGTAATACTATACATAAAAGCCATAATCCTTTACCTAAAGTAGCAGAGAATCCATATAGGATAACAGAAAAATTCATAAGTGCCATATCTAATGTAGGAATAAAACTTCCTAATGTTGGGTGTTTTAATTCCTCTTTAAAAACTTCAAAATGTAAAATATTTTTTATAATAATAGGTAACAATAACATAAGAGATATAAAATTACCAACATATAGAAAAATAGGTGATAAAATAACTGCTAATACTCCACTTACTCCAGATACTCCAAGAGCTAGTCCTGTAAATGCAACTGGTAAAGATTTGAAAAGCTCTTTAAAAGATTTCATATTTATCCTCTCCTTTATAATAAATATATAAATAATTATTCTTGTTTACAAAATAATTATAATATTTTTTTATATAAAAGTCCAGATAAATATTAGTAAAATTTATAATTCTTTATTTTGTAATAATAAAAAATTATTATAGATAAAAAGAGAAATATTTTAATATAATAAAAATCAAGAATAATTTTAACTTTAAAGAATAAAAATCATTCTTGATTTATTTTAGTTTATTATAAATATTTAAATTGTAATAATTTTTTTCTCTTTAATAAAACTTAGATTTTCCAAATTTTACAGCTCTACTTTTAAAAGGAAAATAGATAAGGTAAGTGAGTATAATATATATTAATTCTACTACAACAATATAATAAGGCCATTCTCCGAAATAACTTATAGGAGATGAAAAATCAGGGACTCTATTGACATATAGATAATTAGTACCTAAAGAATCATTTAGAAAATATACTCCTAAACATATTAAGTTGATTACGAAAAATGCTGTAAAATATCCCCAAAGTGTTGGACGAAATTTAAAAAAGATATAAGCATAAACTACAGCAAATAATATATAGAAATGAGTTGTAAAAAAACTCAAAGTCATAAAATTAGGGAAAGAATACTTTACATCAGGAGTAGCAATAGCAAAAATAGCTCCTAAGCTCCAATAAAAACATAGTTGAAATAGTGTTTTTGAACCACTTAACATCATTATAATAACAAATATTAAAGTGATATTACATAGATGAAGTGGTAAAAGCTGAAAAATCTCTTCATTATTGTAGAGATGTCTGTATGTTAATTCAGCTAATTTTAAAATAAAAATAGCTATTGCTGAGATCTTTGCAAAATATCTTTTATTGAAGAAATTAGCTATGAATAGTAAAAAAGTAAAAAATAAAATATTAGAAATAATTAAAATAAAATGTTCATTACTAAAAAGTTTAAAAGTTTCCATAGTCCCACTCCTTATTTATGAAATCCTAAATCAGCTGGATTATAATCTCCAGATACATATTCTACACTTCCGCCAGAAAGTTCAAATTTTTTTCTAGCCTCCACCACTTTTAAAATTAATTCAATAGTTTCAGAAGGGAGATTATCTTTTTTGAAAATCCCTTTAGACCAAAAATATAGAACTAAGTTACTATCCCCATAAATATGTTTATAATTTCCTTTAGTAGCAATATCAATAGCTAATAAAAGTCCAAGTAACTCTCCAAAATTATTTGTTTTTTCCTTTCCTAAGTGAATATTTCCAAATTCATTTGGAATATAACCATAGGAATTAAAGTGAGTAAGAGAGTTTCCTTTCTCATCAGTAATTCTGGTTTCAACTCCTATTCCTCTACCAGTTCCTGCATCAAAATATATTCCCATTGGAAGATTTTCTTGAATTTCCTTTTTTATCTCAGCTTTTTTTTCATAGTTAGCCCCTGCACCTAGCCAAGTTTCACACTCTTTTCTTGTGGGAAATGATTTATACCTAGCTTTTTTTCCGTTGACTAAAGTTTTACATTCGTCCCAAGTTTCTACAATACCAGAGATATTTTCTTTTTCTAAAAAGTATGCATAAAATTTTTTTGCCACAATTTTCCTCCACAAATTCCTTTATAGAGATATATTACCTCATAAAATAAAAATTTACAAATGTTTTTAAAATATATTCAAAAAATAGTTGCACAATTATAAGAATTATGGTAAAATAATTCAGATATTAAGAAAAATTTTTGTAGGAAGGTGAAAATATGAAAAACGGAATTCATCCACAATATAATGTTGTAACTGTTGAGTGTACTTGTGGAGAAAAATTTGAAACAAGATCAACTTATGCTAAAGGAAGCGAACTTAAAGTAGCTGTATGTTCAAAATGCCACCCATTCTATACTGGAAAGGCTAAATTCATCGATGCTGCTGGAAGAGTTGACAAATTCAACAAAAAATATAGCATTAAAAAATAGTTTGAAATTGAAGAAAGCAGGATAGAGATATCCTGTTTTTTTTATGAAAAAATTTCTTAGATATAAAATAATTAGTTTTGATTTTTTAGAAAATGTAGTATAATAGTAATAGAATAAATTTTTGAAGGAGGAACAAATGGCAGTTATAGAGATAAATCATCCATTAATTCAACATAAGTTAACAATTATGAGAAGTGTAGATACAGATACAAAATCATTTAGAGAAAACTTAAATGAGATAGCAAAACTTATGACATATGAGGCAACAAAAAATTTAAAATTACAAGATAAAGAGGTTACAACTCCACTTATGACAACAACAGGTTGTGAGTTACAAGATAGATTAGCGATTGTTCCTATCTTAAGAGCAGGGCTTGGAATGACAGATGGTATATTAGACCTTATGCCTACTGCTAAAGTTGGACATATAGGAGTATATAGAAATGAAGAGACTTTAGAGCCAGTATATTACTACTGTAAACTTCCTGTAGATATTACATCTAGAAAGGTAATAGTTGTAGATCCTATGTTAGCTACTGGTGGTTCAGCTGTATATGCTATTGACTATTTAAAAAATAGTGGAGTAAAGGATATAATATTTATGTGTTTAGTAGCTGCGCCAGAAGGAATAGCAAAATTATTAAACAAACATCCAGATGTAGCTATATATACAGCTAAAATTGACCAAGGATTAACAGCAGAAGGATATATTTATCCAGGACTTGGAGATTGTGGAGATAGAATATTTGGAACTAAATAGTTTATAAAGTTGGGGGCAAAAGCCTCCTTTTTTATTATCAAAAAGAGTCTAATTCCTCAATAGTATTTTTTAATATTTCAATTCCTCTATCTATATCTTCAAGTGAGCATTGAGCAAAGCTTAATCTAATATAGTTAGGAAAATCATTAGAAAAAACAACTCCTGGAATAATTTTAACTCCTTGTTTAATAAGTTTAAAATATACGGCTTCTCCAGTTATATTATTAGGAAGTTTTATCCAAAAAGAGAGCCCTCCTTGAGGTTTAGAAAAAGAAATTTTATCTATATTTGAAAGTTTCTCAATGAGGAAGAGTTGTTTTTCTTTAAAATGAATTCTAAGTTTTTCAGTATACTCTTTCCAAATATCATTTTCTAAAAAATATTGAAATATTCTTTGATTTAATCCTGAAGTTGAAATGTCTGAAGAGTATTTAGCTCGAATAATTTCATTGATAAGAGAGTTAGGAGTTATCATAAATCCAAGTCTAAAACCAGGCATAAAAACTTTTGAATAACTTTTTATATAGATTACTCTATTATTATTATCGAAACTTTTTAAAGGTAAAATTTTTTTATTAAAATATATATCTGAGCTACTATCGTCTTCAAGAATATAAAAGTTATACTTTTCAGCTAATTTTAAAAGTTTTATTTTTTTCTTTTTAGAGAGAGTTATTCCAGTAGGGTTTTGAAATATTGGTATTGTATAGAGAAGTTTTATCTTATTAAATTTAAGAAAACTTTCTAGCTCATCTAAATTGATTCCATCATCTTCAATTGAAATCTTTTTTATAGAAGCTCCACTATTTAAAAAACTATTTACTGCTCCTTTGTATGTAGGATTTTCAAGAACTACAACATCTCCATTTTGAATTAAAATTTGGCTCAATAGATTAATTCCTTGTTGTGCCCCTGATATAATTTGAATATTCTCTAAGTTTGTAAAAATATTAAAACTTTTTAAATTATTAACAATAGTTTTTCTAAAGTTAATATTTCCTTGTGGAACTTCATAGAGTAAGGCTTTTTCTCCATCAGTATCTAATATTTTATTGATACTCTCTTTTAAAATTTCAATGGGGAAAAAATTACTTTTAGGAGATGCAGAAGAAAAATCAATTGTACAATTTTCATTGAAGTAATTATATTTAAAATCTTCATTTGCCATATAATCTTCAGAGTAAAAAATATGTTGATTCCTATTATTTTTTATAAAAAAACCACTTCCTTTTTTACTCGCAACATATCCATCTTTTTCTAATAGTTCATAAGCTTTTATCACTGTAAAAATACTTATATTAAAATCCTTTGCTAATTTTCTAATACTAGGAAGTTTAGATAAAATTTTTTTATCTTCAATATCCTTTTTTAAAAAGTTATATAGTTTTAAATATAGAGTATCTCCAGGAAAAAGTTTTAAATTATCCATTATTTTTCTCCTTTTAAAATTGTTACGGTACAATTCGGAATGAAAAAATTGAATTTATAATAAAGATATGTAATAATATTTTTATAAATAATATAATTGTACCGGTACTCTTATTATAATATGAATATAAAAAATAATAAAGGGTGATAATTATGTCAAGATATGAGCTTAATAAAAATTTAGCACAGATGTTAAAAGGAGGAGTAATAATGGACGTTACTACTCCAGAGGAAGCAGTTATAGCTGAAAAAGCAGGTGCTTGTGCTGTAATGGCTTTGGAAAAAGTTCCAGCTGATATAAGAAAAAATGGTGGAGTAGCAAGAATGTCAGACCCTAAGATGATAAAAGAGATTCAAAAAGCTGTTTCTATTCCTGTTATGGCTAAAGTTAGAATTGGACATTTTGTAGAAGCTCAAATATTAGAATCTTTAGAGATTGATTATATAGATGAAAGTGAGGTATTGACTCCAGCAGATGATAGATTTCATATAGATAAAACTAAATTTCAAGTTCCATTTGTATGTGGAGCAAAAAATTTAGGAGAAGCTCTAAGAAGAATACAAGAGGGAGCAAGTATGATAAGAACTAAGGGGGAACCTGGAACTGGTGATATAATAGAAGCTGTTAAACATATGAGAAGAATGAATGAAGAGATTAGAAGAATAAGTTCAGTAGAAGAGTCAGAGTTATATAATATAGCTAAGGAGTTAGGAGTTCCATATGAGCTATTAAAATATGTACATAAAAATAAAAAGTTACCAGTAGTTAACTTTGCTGCTGGTGGGGTAGCTACTCCAGCAGATGCTGCTCTAATGATGCAATTAGGTTGTGATGGTGTTTTTGTAGGATCAGGAATATTTAAATCAGGAGATCCTGCTAAAAGAGCAGCAGCAATAGTAAAAGCAGTAACTAATTTTGATAACCCTAAGATATTAGCAGAGATATCAGAAGATTTAGGAGAAGCTATGGTCGGAATAAATGTTTATAGCTTAGGAGAGAAAGAAAAAATGTCTGATAGAGGTTATTAATTATGAAAATAGGAATTTTAGCTTTACAAGGAGCTTTTTTAGAACATAAAAAAATGTTGGATAAATTAGGAGCTACAAGTATATATATTAAAGAAAAATCTCAACTTGAAGAGATAGATGGAATAATTTTACCAGGTGGAGAGAGTACTGCTATGGGAAAATTAATGAGAGAGTTTAATTTATTAGAACCTCTAAAAGAGAAGATAAAAAATGGAATGCCAGTATTTGGAACTTGTTCAGGGTTAATTCTTCTAGCTAAAAAATTAGTCAATGATGATACAGTTCATTTAGGAGTAATGGATATAGCTGTAAAAAGAAATGGTTATGGTAGACAGTTAGGAAGTTTTAAATATTTAGGAAGTATCAAAGGAATAGAAAAGAAAATAGAAATGGTATTTATAAGAGCTCCATATGTAGAAACAGTAGGAGAAAAGGTTGAAATTTTAGGAGAAGTTGAAGGGAAAATTATAGCTGTAAAAGAAAAAAATATGTTAGGGATATCTTTTCATCCTGAGTTAACAGAGGATACAGCATTACATGAATATTTTTTAAATATGGTAGAAAAAAATAAAAAATAATTATAATTTTCAAGAAGAAAAATTAAAGAGAGAACTGAAGTTTTAAAATTAACTTCAGCACTTAAAAATTTTTCTTCTTTTTTCTTTCCTTTAACTAATATAAGTGATAAAATTAAAAATAAAGATAAAGGAGAGAAGATGGGAGATAAGTTATCAGAGATATTAGCTCAAGGAGAGAAGAGAATAATAGGGCAAAATAGATATATAACTTCAGCTGTACTTATAGCTATTGTAGAAATAGATGGTAAAGAGTATATTATTTTAGAAAAAAGAGCTTTACATATTAGACAGGGAGGAGAGATATCTTTTCCAGGAGGGAAATTTGACAAAGATGACATTACAACTGAATATACAGCTATAAGAGAGACTATTGAAGAGTTGGGAGTAGCTAGAGAAAAAATAAATTTAAAAGGGAAATTTGGAAGTTTAGTAAGTCCTAATGGAATAATTTTAGAAGTATATGTTGGGTATGTAGATATTAAGAGTATAGATGAATTAAATTATAATATTGATGAGGTGGAAAAAGTTCTATTAGTACCTCTTGAATTTTTTCAAGAGAATACTCCTAGAATGGAAAAAATTGAGATGGAAAATAGACCTCTTTTTTCTACAAGTGAATTAAGATTACCTGCTAGATATGGAAACTCTTGGTTAGGAAGAGCTAGAGAGGTATATTTCTATAATTATCAAGGAGAGATTATCTGGGGACTTACTGCAGAGATTATTCATGAATTTGTTGGTTTGTATAGCTTATAAATTTATTTTCTATTTAATAAAATATACAAATATGATAGAATATAAGAGAATATAAACTTGCTATATGGGAGGTAATATTATGATTTTAAGTAGAGAAACAGCAGCAAGAGTGATAGAAGAATTAAAACTACAAGGGAAAAAAGTAGTATTTACAAATGGATGTTTTGATATTTTACATGTGGGACATTTAAGATATTTAAATGATGCTAAAAAACAGGGAGATGTTTTAATAGTTGGAGTAAACTCAGATGAATCAGTAAGAAGATTAAAAGGACCAACTAGACCTATAAATAATGAGATAGATAGAGCAGAGATGTTATCTGGATTAAAAGCAGTAGATTTTACTCTTATTTTTGATGAATTAACACCAATAGAAACTTTAGAAAAAATTAAGCCATCTATTCATGTAAAAGGCGGAGATTATACAAAAGAGCAATTACCAGAAACTGCCACAGTAGAAAAAAATGGTGGAGAAGTAATAATCTTATCTTATGTTGAAGGAAAATCTACAACTAACATAGTAAATAAGATACAATTTAAAAATGAAAAGGAAGATGATGAGGGAGGAGAGAATGAATAAAATTCTCACATTTGATGAGTTAAATAATCTAGCAGAAAAATTAGCTGATTACTCTTGTGAAAATACAGTAATAGCTTTAATAGGAGATTTAGGTACTGGAAAAACTACATTCTCTCAACATTTTGCTAAAAGATTAGGAATAGATGAAAATATAAAAAGTCCAACTTTTAACTATGTATTAGAGTATTTAAGTGGAAGATTACCTCTATACCATTTTGATGTATATCGTCTAGGAGAAGCAGAGGAAATATATGAAGTAGGATATGAAGACTATCTAAATAGTAATGGAATACTTCTTATAGAGTGGGCTAATATAATAGAGAGTGAGTTACCAAAAGAGTATATAGAAGTAAAATTAAATTATCATGGTGAAGATACTCGTGAGGTAGAATTGAGATATATAGGAAATGAGGTAAAAGAGAAGGAGATGTTAGAGTATGTTGGTTTTAGCTATTGATACAGCAACTAAGATAGGAAGTGTCTCTCTATTTGATGATAAAATAGGAGTTATTGGAGAGTTAAATCTCTATGTAAAAGTAAATCATTCAGCAGTTATTATGGAGATGATAGATAATCTTTTTAAGATGACAAAACTTTCTATAAAAGATGTAGATAGAGTGGCTGTAACTGTTGGACCTGGGTCTTTTACAGGAATAAGAATAGGGGTAGCTGTAGCTAAAGGGCTATGTTATGGAACAAAAAAAAGTATTGTAGGAGTAAATGAATTAGATTTATTAGTTCAAAATACAGAGTGTGGAGAAGGGGTAATAGTTCCACTTTTAGATGCTAGAAAAGAGAGAGTATATTATTCAATCTATGAAAAAAAAGAAGGAATTAAAAGAGTTTCAGAGTATAAAGATGGAGAGTTAAGAGATCTTTTAGAAGAGTTAAAAGATAAAAATGTAATCTTCTGTGGAGATGGAGCTATTGCATATGAAAAAATAATAAAAGAGGTATTAGGAGAGAAAGCAAAAATAGTTTCAAAAGGAAACTCTATACCTAGAAGTGTTTTAGCAGGGCAGATGGCTATTGATATGCAAGAAGATAATCTATATACACTAGAGCCATTTTATGTAAATAAATCTCAAGCAGAGAGAGAAAGGGAAGAAAGACTAAAGAGAAATTAATTTATTTTAAAATAGTTATGGGAAGAGATAATAGATAATTTAAGAGGTGAAGGAAATGTTAGTGAAAAAATGGAGATGTACAGTATGTGATGAGTTATTTGATTTTGATAAAAAGCCAGCAACTTGTCCAGTTTGTGGAGTAGGACAGGAGCTTTTTGAATTGGTAGAAGTAGAAGTATCAGAAAATTCTATTGCAAAAGAGATTGATGTAGTAATAATCGGTGGAGGAGTAGCTGCTGTAAATGTAGCTGATTCTATCAGTGCTAAAAATAAATTAGCAAAAATAACTATCATTTCAAAAGAAGGATACTTACCATACTACAGAACAAGACTTACAGAGATATTAGATAATGATATTCCAATGGAAAGAATGGAGATAAAAAAACAGTCTTGGTATGATGAGAGAAATATAAAAGTAATGTTAAATGAAGAAGTTACATCTATTTTAAATGGTGAAAAAGCTGTTATTCTTTCTAATGGAGAGAAATTAAAATATGACTCATTAGTAATAGCTACTGGAGCAAAATGTTTTGTACCTCCATTTGAAAATAAAGACTTAGAGGGTGTAAGAGTAATAAGAGAACTAAAAGAAACTCTTGAAATAAAAGAGGTAGCTAAAAAATGTAAAAATGTAGTAATAATCGGTGGAGGAGTTCTTGGATTAGAAGCTGCTTGGGGAATAAAAAATCTTGGGGCTAATGTAACTGTATTAGAAGTTATGCCAAGAGTATTACCTAGACAATTAGATGAAAGAGGAAGTTCTCTATTAGAAAAGATGATAAAAACTTCAGGAGTAAATATTATGACTGGAGTAGAGATAAAAGGATTTGCAGGAAATGGAAAAGTAGAAAAAGTTCTTTTAAAAGATGGACAGGAGCTAGCAGCAGAACTTGTAATAGTAAGTGCTGGTATACGTCCTAATCTAGAGTTTGCTGTATCTTCTGGAATAAAAATAGAAAGAGGTATAGTAGTAAATGAAAGAATGGAAACATCACTAAAAGATGTATATGCTTGTGGAGATGTAGCTGAATTTAATGGAAAGATAATAGGACTTTGGCAAGTAGCTATGGAACAAGGAAAAGTGGTAGGTGCTAATATTTGTGGAGAAGAAAAAATATATGCTGAACAAGTACAACCACTTAGCTTTGAAGGAATGAATACTCAACTTCTTTCTATTGGAGAGATAAAATGTGAAGCTGATTGTAAAGAGATAGTAGAAGACTATAATGCAACAAGAGATATCTATAAAAAATTCTTCTTCCAAAATGATATTTTAAAAGGAGTAATTTTAGTAGGAGATATTTCTAAGTCAGTAGCTGTGATAAAAGGAGTAAGAGAGGAGATTAGAAAAAATCAGATTATAACTAAATTATATAATTAGTACTTGATTTTTTCCAATTTTAGTGTAAAATTATAGGAGAGCAATTTCTAACTACTAAAATTAAGAATTTTCAGAAATTAGGAGGAAGAATTGAATACTTTTATAAATTTAGATGATACAACTTTTGTAGAGCAGCTAAAGAAAGAAAAAGGGCTTGTAATTTTAAACTTTATTGCAGATTGGTGTGGACCTTGTAAGATAATGAGTCCAATTTTAGAGATGATAGCTAAAGAGGAATGTATAAAAATATTTAAAGTAAATGTAGATGATAGTCCTAACTTAGCTGTTGAATTTGGAATAACAAGTGTTCCTGTTACAATGTTTATGGATGATGGGAATAAGATTTGCCAAATAAATGGATTAAAATCAAAAGAGGAGCTCAAAGAAAAATTATATGAAATAAGATAATGAAGGCTGACTAGGTAGTTTTACTATTTAGTCAGTTTTTATTTTTGTAGAAAAAATGAAAAATCTATGTAAATTATTGTATAAATATGGTATAATTACCTAATAATATTTAGTTTTAAGAGAGGATTACAACTATGAGAGATAGGATAAGATTAGCAATAGCATTTATAGTTGTTTCGTTAACTATATTAGGTTTGGATAACCTACCAGTGATAACGGACATTTCCAACTCTGGAATAGAACTGAAAAAAGAGAGAGAAGGTTCTATCTTAGCTGGCACGGATGAAGTTGAAATAGATTTAATAAATAATACAATGAAATCTAATAATGGATTAAATCTTAAGCAGGGAGATTTAGAATTAAAAGCTTATGATTTAAAAAGAGATATAGATAAAAATAGAGTTTATGTAAATGGTGAGTTACAAACTTTATTTTCAAATGAACAAGGAGATATTAGTTTACAGTCACTAAAAGGTGGAGAGGTAGCACTAGACGGAAGTGAAGGAACTTTCTACAATAACTTTGGATATTTAGAAGTAGGAAAAATAACTGGTGCTGAAAAACCAAATGATAGAATATATTTCGGTGGAGATAAGGTAGAGTACAAAGATAACAAAATATATATTAATGACGGTTGGTTAACAACTGATTATAATATAAATAAAACTAGAAATCCCAATGATGCGGGGTATCACTTTTTAACTGAAAATATGGTAATAGAACCAGAAAAGCAGATTACTTTAAAAAATAGTGATTTTTATATTGGAGATGAGAGTAAACTTCCTTTTAGATTTCCATGGTTTAGAGCAAATATAAGACAGGGATCTATGGTTCCATTATTTCCAGAGTGGGGAGATGATGATTACTATGGATGGAATACTACATGGGGATTTCTTTATGGAGATAGTGAAGATAAATATGTAGGTGGATTTGCTCCAAAATTTGCAGATAAAATGGGCTTCTTAGTGGGAAGATGGGAAAATTGGTATAAAACTGAAAAATTTGGTACTATGAAACTAGATATTGATGATTGGTTAGTATATTCAAAAGAGGATAGTATAGATAAGAGCAAGGCTACTGATGGAGAATTATTATCACATGAAGAGAGAGAAAAAAGATACAGAATAAATTATACTCATGAATATAATGGAGAAAAGGGAAAATTATATTTTAATACTATCAATGCTACTTATAATATGATTCCTAGATTAGATGATATAGTAATTGATTATACAAACCATGGAAATAAGTTTGGAGATACTGAAGCAGAAGGAATGCGTCCAGATTTAACAAATACAATGAGTTTTTTTAGTATGGATGCTGATTTGAAAAATCTAGGAGAAAATAAGGATATTACCTTAAAAAGTAGATTAAAACTTACTGATGATAAAAAAACATATGCTCTTATGGTATATGATGATATTGATGATATTTCTTATGGAAGTAGTATAGATAATGATTTATTCAGTCAAGTAGAGCTAACAAAGGATAATGCTGATTATAAAATAAGTGGATACTATAATTATCTATATGATATGGACCCAGGTTCTACTTTTAATGATACTCAGTCAAAGGCTGAAGATTTTGGATTTGAGTTTTTAGATAAAGATACTAAAATTGGATTTACTTATGATGAGAAAAATGGAGATAGATTTAGAAGATTAGGACTTTGGGAAAGAGACCCAAAACTTAGTAATCTATTAACATATCAAAGTATGTATGGAACAAACTTTAAAGCTGATTACTCTCCAAGTACAGTAAAAGAGTATAATAGATTTGATACAAAAGATTTGAGAGTATCTTTTGGTGAATATGATTTCTATGGAGATTATAAGATAAAAGCTGGATATGATTACTATTCTGAGATTAGAGAGTTAGATTTACAAGAGGATCCTTTAAGAAAAGATGTAATTAGATTTGAAACATCTCAAAATAATCCTAATCAATATTTAGGAAATCAAAGGAGTAAACAATATAATAGATTTGAAGATATTATTTATAGTGACTTTGAGCAACAAAGAGGATATGTAAATATCTTTGATGATACTACTAGATTTTCATTTGCTGGTGGAAAAACTAAAGAGGAATTTTGGGATAGAACAGGAATATATACAGCTGATGGATATAGAAAATATGTAAATGAGTCAGATTTCTATGAAGTAACTGCTGAAAGAAGCGAGATAGATTTAGATGGTTTTGGAGAGCTTGCTCTATTTGGAGGAGTAAGATATGATGAGTATAGTAAGGGATACAATCCATACAGTAATAATGGAAAGGGAAATTATACAAGTGGAGAGGATTCTACTTTAAGGACTCAATTAAAATTAAACCATACTATGACTCTATTTAATAATGAAGATAATATCAATAGAAATATAGATTTATCTATGGCTAATGATTTAACTCTATTCTATCAAAGATATGACTATGACTCTGGAAGTATAAACTTTGGTAGTGAAACAGATGGAAGAAGTGCTGAGTATATAAGATTAAAAAATAAAGATAATATCTATCAAGTAGTTGATACAGTGAGTACAACAGTAGGAAATACAGAAACTATCTATACGATAGATTACAAAAGAGCAGAAAATCCAGCTACTGATGAGTTAAATAATGAAGTTATTAAAAATAACTTAGAATTTAAAATAGATGGAGATAAATCTTTAGTACTTAACTATGGACAGGATAGAAAATATACTGATGAAACTCAAAGTGGAGAGAACTATAATTATTACACTTTTAGAGATTATGGTGTTACTTACTACCTTGGAGGGCATAAATTATCATATCAAAATAATAGTATAGATTCTAAAATTTGGGATATTAAAGGTTGGTATCTAAATGATGGAGCAGAATTTTTAACAGATAATGCCAAAGAAAAAATTAGATTAAATACTTATTCTTACGAATATACATTTGGAGATAATAAGCTAGGTTTAGATTTTAGTGAAGGTAGAGATGATAGAAAAAATTACACTACCCTTGAAAAAGAGTTAGATGTTAAAAACCAAATCTATGGAATCTCTTTCTTAGATGGTGGAGATGAGATAGAAAATTATTATAGAGCAACTTATGAAATTTATAACCATAATGAAGATGGTGCAAAAACAGAATTAGATGGAGAAAAATATAATTTTCGAAATTCTGATGTAGTATCATTTAGATATGAGTATAGAGATAAGAGATTTACAGATGAAGAGCTTAGAAGATATGCTGAGATAGAGTATGATAAAGACTCTACTTCACTTACTCCACAAGAAATATATAGAGTAAGAGATATTCTAAGAAATAGAGAGAGAAATCATGTGGACTTCAAATTAAATAGAAGTATCTATGATGATTTTACAGATATGGCTGAATATAAACGTAACTTTAGAGTAAATTTAATGTTACAAAGAAATGAGGCTAGATATGAGAGAACAGGAGATTATTGGAACTCTCTTAAAGAGATACAAGCGGGAGTTTTCTATTCTCAAAATAGATTTGGTATAGGATATCAAGTAGATGAAAGTGCTGACTGGAGAGATAATAAAAATACAGGAACAAAAAAATGGACAAAAATTGATAGAGAGCACAAACTTAGTTTTGTAACTAAAATAGGAAAACCAAGTGAAGGTTGGACGCTAAAAACTTATGCTAAATTTTATGAAGATTTAACTGATAAAGTAAAAGATGATGAAAGAAAAAGAAAAACATCACTTGATGGCTTAGGTATAGAGATAGGAAAAGAGATGGGTTACTATCAATGGTCTTTAGCTTTTGAGAAACAATATGTTTTAAGTGCTAGAGATTACGAGTGGAGAGCAGCTCTTCAATTTACACTACTTACATTCCCAAGCAATCCAATATTTGGTATTGGTGCTGATACTGATGCTAAAAAACATACTGAGCCACAAACATATATGTTTGATGGATTAAAAGTAAAAGATGTAATAGATTAGAAAAAATTGCAAAATTGATGATATAGGAGGAAAAATATGAAAGTAATATTACCAAGCGGAGACGTAAAAGAGTTTGAAGGAGAAGTAAACCTATTTACAGTAGCTAAAAGTATAAGTAACTCACTTGCTAAAAAATCAGTTGCTGCTAAAGTAAATGATGAATTAGTAGATATGTCAACTGTATTAAATGGAGAGGAGTTTAGAATAGAATTTATAACTCCAGAAACAGAAGAGGGAGAAGAGATAATAAGACACTCTACTGCACACCTTATGGCACAAGCAGTAGTTAGATTATTCCCAGGAACAAAAGTAGCAATAGGACCAGCTATTGAAAATGGATTTTATTATGACTTTGATCCAAAAGAGCAATTTACAGAGGAAGATTTAGCTAAAATAGAAGCTGAAATGAAAAAAATTGTAAAAGAAAATGAAAAAATTGAAAGAGTAATGATGACTAGAGAAGATGCTATAAAGCACTTTGAAGAGTTAGGAGAAGAGTATAAAGTAGAGATTATAAAAGAGATAGCTCAAGGTGAGATGTTATCTTTCTATAAACAAGGAGAGTTTATGGATTTATGTAGAGGACCTCACGTACCATCTACTTCTTACTTAAAAGCTTTCAAATTAAAATCAGTAGCAGGAGCTTATTGGAGAGGAAACTCTGACAATAAAATGTTACAAAGAATATATGGATTTGCTTTTGCAGATGAGAAAAAATTAAAAGATTATTTAACTTTATTAGAAGAAGCAGAAAAAAGAGACCATAGAAAACTAGGAAAAGAGTTAGATTTATTCTTCGTAAGTGAATATGGACCTGGATTCCCAATATTCTTACCAAAAGGAATGGCAATAAGAAATACTCTTATCAACTTATGGAAAAGAGAGCATACTCTTGCTGGATATACAGAGATAATGACTCCAATTATGTTAAATAAAGAGTTATGGGAAACTTCTGGACACTGGTATAACTATAGAGAAAATATGTACACATCTACAATAGATGAAACAGAATTTGCAATAAAACCAATGAACTGCCCAGGAGGAATTATTGCTTATAAATATCAATTACACTCATATAAAGATTTACCAATAAGATGTGGAGAATTAGGAACTGTACATAGACATGAGTTCTCTGGAGCATTACATGGACTTATGAGAGTTAGATGTTTCACTCAAGACGATGCTCATATATTTATGACACCAGAGCAAATAGAAGAGGAAATTATAGGAGTAGTAAACTTAATAGATAAATTCTACAGTAAATTATTTGGATTTGAATATCACATAGAATTATCTACAAAACCAGAAAAAGCTATTGGTTCTGATGAGATTTGGGAAAAAGCTGAATCAGCACTTGCAGGAGCACTAGAGAAAATAGGAAAATCATATAAATTAAATCCTGGAGATGGAGCTTTCTATGGACCAAAATTAGACTTCAAAATTAAAGATGCTATTGGAAGAACTTGGCAATGTGGAACTATCCAACTAGACTTCAACTTACCAGAAAGATTTGATATAAGCTACATAGGTGAAGATGGAGAGAAACATAGACCAGTTATGATTCATAGAGTTGTTTATGGTTCTATCGAAAGATTTATAGGAATCTTAATAGAGCACTATGCTGGAGCTTTTCCATTATGGTTAGCACCTACTCAAGTAAAAGTTTTAACTATCAATGATGAAACAAAACCTTATGCTGAGGAAATTTGTAGAACTTTACTAGAGAGAGGAATAAGAGCAGAGCTAGATGATAGAGCAGAATCTATTGGATACAAGATAAGAGAAGCTAATGGAAAATATAAAGTTCCTGTTCAATTAATCATTGGTAAAAATGAAGTTGAAAATAGAGAAGTTAATATTAGAAGAAGAGGTTCTCAAGAGCAAACTTCTATGAAACTTGATGAGTTTTTAGATATGATTGTTGACGAAGCTCAAGTAAAATTTGATAAATAATTTTTAAAATTTAATTAGAAATATAGTAGGTGTTGTAATTTTACGGTTACAACACCTTCTTTTCTAAATTTATATAAAAATAGGAGGTGAAAATGTATTTAGATAGAAATATAAAACTTATCTTAGATATTTTACAAGAAAATGGACAAGGATATATTGTTGGAGGGTATGTGAGAGATGTTCTTTTAGGCCTTGAACCAAAGGATTGTGACTTTGTTACAGATATAGAGTATGAGAAGTTATTAAATATTTTTAGTGAATATTCTCCTAAAGAGATAGGAAAACATTTTGGGATTATTCAGATAAAAATTGATGGAGTACACTATGAGATAGCTAAGATGAGACAGGATAAAGGAATTCCAAAAGATAGAAAGGAACAGGAGATAGAGTTTACAAAAAATATTTATGAAGATTTAAAAAGACGTGATTTTACTATTAATGCAATAGCTTTTGATGGAGAGAAATTTTATTATGGAGATAGTGATTCACAAAAGGACATAGAGAGTAAAACTTTGAGATTTGTAGGAGAATGTAAAAAAAGAATAGAGGAAGACCCACTTAGAATATTGAGATACTTTAGATTTTTAGCAACTAAAGATTTAAAACATTTAGATAAAGATGTTGAAGAAATTTCAAAGTATAGAGAATTATTACAAAATCTTTCAGTTGAAAGGATAAGAGAAGAATTTGATAAAATAATAACTGGAAAAAATACCTATAATATTTTAAAACTATTATCTGATAAAAAAATATTGGAGATAATTATTCCTGAATGGAAAGATTGTAGAGGATTTAATCAAAGGAACATTCATCATATCTATACTGTAGATGAGCATATTCTACAAGCCTTAAAAGAAACTGGCATGGACTTAATTACAAGACTAGCAATTTTTTTTCATGATATAGGAAAACCTAAATGTTTTTCATTAGGAGAAGATGGAAAAGGACATTTTTATAATCATGAATTAATTTCAGCTGAAATAGCTAAGGAAATAATGGGAAGACTAAGGTATGATAAAAATAGTATAGAGAAAGTTTATAGGATTATACAATATCATCTAGTTTACAGGATAGACAATGAAGAAAAATTTATAAAAAAGATGATGAATAGATTAGAAAAAGAGGATATGTTAAGATATTTTCAGGTATTAAGAGCAGATAGAAAAACTCATAGACCTCCCTATAACTTCGAACAGATAGAGAGATTAGAAAAGCTTTATCAAGATATTGTAGAAAAAAATTTACCTATTTCAATAAAAGATTTAAATATAAGTGGAAAAGAGTTATTAGAAAATGGTTTTAAACAAGGGAAAAATATAGGGGAAGTATTAAAATATTTATTAAATCAAGTACTAGAATATCCAGAATATAATACTCAAGAACAATTATTAAAATTAGCTTTGGAATATAAAAAAGGAAGAGAATAGCTAAAAGCTCAACTCTTCCTTTTAATTTTAAATAAGTTCCATTCCTTTTTTCACTTTAAGGATAGTTTCATTGTCTAATAATTTTTCAGCCAGTGCAAAAGCAAAATCTAAAGCTAGTCCAGCTCCCATTCCAGTAATAAGATTTCCATCAGTAAAAGCTTTACTTCCATTGTAATTATATCCTTTCATTTCTTCTACAACAGAAGAGTGACAAGTTAATTCCTTACCTAAGAAAATCTCATTTTTAGCTAAAACGGTAGGAGCACCGCAAATAGCCCCAACAAATTTATTATTTTCAACATAATATTTTAATACTTTTCCAACTTCTTGAGATTCTCCAAGGTTAACATATCCAGGATATCCTCCAGGAAGAATAATCATATCTCCATCTGTAATATCTTTTTCTTTAAGAGTAGTATCACTAATAACAGGTACTTTTTGTGCTGAAGTAACCTCTCTATTATCAGTAATAGAAACAGTAACAACTTCAACTCCACCTCTTCTAAGAACATCTACAGGAGTCATAGCTTCAATTAATTCAAATCCTTCTGCTAAAAGCATATAAACTTTTTTAGACATAATAACCTCCTAGTTATTTTCAACAGTTAATTTACCTTGCTTAATCATAGCAAGTACAAATTGATGAGCATCTACAACAGCATTGCAATAAGCTGATTTAGTTTCTCCTTCAAAGAAAGCGTTTAGAAGAATTTGTTGTTGCTCTTCAATATTTGTTTTTAATTCTTCAACAGTAATAAGACCTTTTTTATACTCATCAACAAGGGCATCATACACCGTGTTAAATGTAGAATCGTATAGATTTTCCTCCCAAGTTTCAAAAACTGACATATTTATTCACCTCATAATTATTTTAATTTTTAACATATTTATCTTACCATTTCTTAGTAAATTTGTCAACTTTCTAAAAAATAGATTGCTTAACTTATATTAATTTGAAAAGAGAAACAACACTTGGTACAAGTATCGGAACAATAATAGTAATAACAAGTCCAGAATAAAAAGCGATAATAGCTACATCTGGAGGATTACTTTTATTGATAACTGGTAAAACAGAATCCATAGCAGTAGCACCAGCAGTTGCAACAGATTCATAAGAACCTATTTTTTTTGCAATAAAAGGAATGAATAATATAGCAGAAAGCTCTCTTAAAACATTGGATAAAAAGGCAACTCCTCCTAAATGTGCATTGATTTTAGAAAGTTCAATTGCAGAAAAAGAATACCAACCCATACCAGAAGAGATAGCTATACTTTCTCCTAAAGATAATGAAATAAAGTAAGAAGCTATAGCTCCACCAATTAAAGAACCTAAAATTGTAATAATAGGTAATAAAAGTATTTTTTTACTCATATTTCTTAATTGGTTGAAAACTTCATTATTATTTCCAATATCCATTCCAACAAAGAATAATAGTAAAAAAAGTCCTAAACTTATAAAAAAATCAATATTTTCTAAAATAAAACCATTTTTAAAAAATAAACCACCAAGTATTCCTATGATTACTGAAATAATAATACCTAACATTATTTTCTATCTCCTTTATATACTAAAAAAACTACAAGAACACTAAAAAAAGTGATAAATAAAGTGATGATAATAGCTTGTATTCCTAATTGTGAAATATTATTTATAATTTTATCATCTGCACCAATTTTGTATCCCATAAAACAAAGTAAAAAATATAGAGCAAAATTTTGTAAATGACCTATTTTAGTTTTTAACTTATTTGGAATAAGCTGTTTTTTAGTAATAAAGAAACCTAATAAAATAATGATAATATATAAAATGATTGTTTGCATCTTCCCTCCAAGAATGTATATTATTTTACATTAAAAATAAATTTTGTTTTCTGAATGTAAGGAGAATCAGGAGTGGTAATAAATGCTTTATCAGGTAAAAATCTTAAAGCATCAGCATAGTTTTGAGTTTCAAAACAGATTCCCATATGTTTCTTACACTCTATTTTTTCATTTAATTTTCCAATTTCATATAAATAGTTTCCAGTATAGATGACTACAGCTGGTTGATTTGTGACTACTTCTAAAGTTCTACCAGAAACTTTATCTTCAAGAGAAATAACCTTTTCTCTACTATGTTTTAAGATGAAAGGATGGTCAAGACCTTGATTTACAATTTTAATTTGCTCATCATTAGAATATAAAGAATCTTTTAAAAGAGTTGAATTTCTAAAATCAAAGGCTGTATTTCCAACTGATTTTATCTCAACAGGAAGAGTAGCCTCATCAACAGCTATAAATTCATCACAATCTAATTGAAGGTATTCATCAGTAATATCTCTTTTAAAATCTCCACTAAGATTAAAATATGTGTGGTTAGTTAAGTTAAGATATGTTGGTCTATCACTAGTTCCATAATATTCTAGAGATAACTCATTTTCTTTTAAAATATATTTAACTTCAATCTTGACATTTCCAGGAAATCCTTCTTCCATATGTGGACTTTCTAAAGAAAGTTTAACTCCAATAAAATCCTTACCTTTAATCTCTTCGACACTCCATACTTTATGTCCAAAATTATCTATTCCACCATGAAGATTATTATTTCCATTATTTTTAGCTAATGTATAAGTTTCTCCATTTAATAAAAAAGTTCCATTACTAATTCTTCCAGCATTTCTACCTATAAGAGAACCAAAGTAAGGAGATCTTTCCTCGTAATCTTTTATAGAAGGTAGATTTAGTACTACATTTTCTAAAACTCCCTCCTTATTAGGAGTAGATATTTTTCTAAGAACTCCTCCATAATTTATGATTTCAACTTCCATAAATTCATTCTTAAGAGTATACATTAAAACCTTTTCATTTTTTTTTGTAACTCCCCAATTTTTAACAGTTATTTCCATAATCTCACCTCAGTTTATATTTTAACATAGAAAGTATAAAAATGTAATTATTAAATAAAAAACTTACTGGCAAAAAGTTGGAATAAATTGTAAAATATATTAGTAAAAATGAAATATTAAGGAGGGTAAAAATGTATCCATTAAAATTTAAGAAAACATTAGTAAAAAAAGTATGGGGTGGAAGAAAATTTAATACAGTTTTAAATATGGAACTTCCAGATGATAATTTATATGGTGAGTCTTGGGAAGTAAGTTCTCATAAAGGAGGATTGTCATATATAGAAAATGGAGAGTATGCAGGAAAAACTTTAGTTGAAGTCATAGAACAAAATAAAGAAGAGATACTAGGAAAAGAGATAGTTGAAAGATTTAAAGGAGAGTTTCCATTACTTATAAAATATTTAGATATAAATGATAGATTATCAGTTCAAGTTCATCCCAGTGATGAGTATGCTCTTAGAGTAGAGGGAGAATTTGGAAAAAGTGAATGTTGGTATGTAATGGAAGCTAGCGAAGATGCTACACTTATTTTAGGAATAAAAGAAGGAATAACAAAAGAAATTTTTAAAGAAAAAGTTGAAAAAAAAGATTTTATAGATTTATTTAATACTATAAAAGTAAAAAAGGGAGATTTTATAAATCTATTACCTGGAGTAGTTCATGCAACTTTAGAAGGTTCTATTTTAATTTGTGAAGTTCAACAAAATTCAGATACAACTTATAGAATTTATGATTTTGATAGATTAGTCGATGGAAAATTGAGAGAATTACATATAGATAAAGCTTTAGATGTAATAGATTTTAAAGGAGATATCCAAGTTACAACTTCTGAAAATAGACAAAAAATTTCATTGTTAGGTGCAATGAAAGAAGAGCTAGTAAGAGGGCAATATTTTAATGTAGATAAATACTTAATAGAGGGAGAATTTGAGGATGAAACAAATAAGAACTTTAAAATTCTTTCGATATTAGATGGAGAAGGAGAGATTATTTGTGATAGTAATTCTTACTCTATAAAAAAAGGAGATACATACTTCATTCCAGCTGGATTAAAAACAGTTTTAAAAGGAAAAGTTGAAATTTTAAAATCTTATTTATAAGAAAAAATATAAAAACTAAGTTTTATATAAATTATTAGTTAGAAAGGATTAATTTCTAGATTTTATAGAAGTTAATCCTTTTAAATTTTTATAATTTTTAATTTTAAATATATATTAAAATAAATTATTTTAAAAATTTTAAAAAAGTATTGACGAAAAATATTATTTGTGGTAATATATACCTTGTCCGCGAGAGAGCGGTACTGATGAATAAGGACATTAGCAACAGAATAGAGAAAGACAATTAATGCAAACACAACAATAAATTGGTGTAAAACAATCAGTAAATTTTACTGAGTTATATAGATTGAACGAAGAGTTTGATCCTGGCTCAGGATGAACGCTGACAGAATGCTTAACACATGCAAGTCTACTTGATCCTTCGGGTGATGGTGGCGGACGGGTGAGTAACGCGTAAAGAACTTGCCCTGCAGTCTGGGACAACATTTGGAAACGAATGCTAATACCGGATATTATGTGAGTTTCGCATGAAATTCATATGAAAGCTATATGCGCTGCAGGAGAGCTTTGCGTCCTATTAGCTAGTTGGTGAGGTAACGGCTCACCAAGGCGATGATAGGTAGCCGGCCTGAGAGGGTGAACGGCCACAAGGGGACTGAGACACGGCCCTTACTCCTACGGGAGGCAGCAGTGGGGAATATTGGACAATGGACCAAAAGTCTGATCCAGCAATTCTGTGTGCACGATGAAGTTTTTCGGAATGTAAAGTGCTTTCAGTTGGGACGAAGTAAGTGACGGTACCAACAGAAGAAGCGACGGCTAAATACGTGCCAGCAGCCGCGGTAATACGTATGTCGCAAGCGTTATCCGGATTTATTGGGCGTAAAGCGCGTCTAGGCGGTTTGGTAAGTCTGATGTGAAAATGCGGGGCTCAACTCCGTATTGCGTTGGAAACTGCCAAACTAGAGTACTGGAGAGGTGGGCGGAACTACAAGTGTAGAGGTGAAATTCGTAGATATTTGTAGGAATGCCGATGGGGAAGCCAGCCCACTGGACAGATACTGACGCTAAAGCGCGAAAGCGTGGGTAGCAAACAGGATTAGATACCCTGGTAGTCCACGCCGTAAACGATGATTACTAGGTGTTGGTGGGTATGACCCATCGGTGCCGCAGCAAACGCAATAAGTAATCCACCTGGGGAGTACGTTCGCAAGAATGAAACTCAAAGGAATTGACGGGGACCCGCACAAGCGGTGGAGCATGTGGTTTAATTCGA